>ENA-UOWG01000054-UOWG01000054.1-activated-sludge-metagenome-genome-assembly--contig:-NODE-54-length-217806-cov-8.882793_pt1 | contig 217806 bp, 266 predicted proteins | sample MGYA00238147_ERZ761563 | MGnify/ENA primary metagenome ERZ761563 (study PRJEB28884, sample SAMN05720216) | anaerobic digester metagenome | isolation source: active sludge of municipal...
AGGTCGTGAACGTCGGCGTGCGCGACTCGACCTACGTGCTCGACGGCCTGCTGTACCACGAGTCCGACTTGCGGATCGAGGAGCATTACACCGACACGGCGGGCTTCACCGATCACGTCTTCGCCCTGATGCACCTCCTGGGCTTCCGCTTCGCGCCGCGCATCCGCGACCTGGGCGACACCAAGCTCTACATCCCGAAGGGCGACGCCGCCTATGACGCGCTGAAACCCATGATCGGCGGCACGCTCAACATCAAGCACGTCCGCGCCCATTGGGACGAAATCCTGCGGCTGGCCACCTCGATCAAGCAGGGCACGGTGACGGCCTCCCTGATGCTCCGAAAGCTCGGCAGCTACCCACGCCAGAACGGCCTGGCCGTGGCGCTCCGCGAGCTGGGCCGCATCGAGCGCACGCTGTTCATCCTGGACTGGCTGCAAAGCGTGGAACTGCGCCGCCGCGTGCATGCCGGCCTGAACAAGGGCGAGGCGCGCAATGCGCTGGCCAGGGCAGTGTTTTTCAACCGCCTGGGTGAAATCCGCGACCGCAGTTTCGAGCAGCAGCGCTACCGGGCTAGCGGCCTCAATCTGGTAACGGCTGCCGTCGTGTTGTGGAACACGGTCTATCTGGAACGGGCTGCGCACGCGCTGCGTGGCAACGGCCATGCCGTTGATGACGCGCTGTTGCAGTACCTGTCGCCGCTCGGTTGGGAGCACATCAACCTCACCGGCGATTACCTCTGGCGCAGCAGCGCCAAGATCGGCGCGGGCAAGTTCAGGCCGCTACGACCGCTGCAACCGGCTTAGCGTGCTTTATTTTCCGTTTTCTGAGGCGACCCCTAATAGGCATCAGCCCACTCGCACAGCAGGTCCACCTTGGAATCGTATTCTTGCCGGGTATCGCTCAAGATGTTGCTCTCCGCAAATGTCTTCATGTCACGAGAATATCAAAGTGGCCCAGACGGTTCTGAATTGCCTGAAGGCGGCCGGCGCGCCAACTAGCTGCATTGGGACAGCATGGCGTCCGCACGGGACTGGCCTCGGCCGCTACTTGGCGTCCGTTGAGCGGGGGAAGGTCGCAAGGAGGCGAAGCGTCGCCTCCAGGGCTTCACCAGGAACGTCATGGTCGATGAGCAGCGAAGACAGCTCGTTCACGAACCATCGTTTCTCATCAGAAAGCCGGCGGAGCGTGGTGTCCGTCCCAAGCGTTCCTGCCTGGTTGGGAGGATCGGCCGAGAACATCCACTGGACCTTCCGGTTGGTGATGCGCGCCCACTCCTGGATCTCCTCGATGGAAGGCAAGTATCTGGGCTTGTCCAGGGATTCCCACCGTGAGACTTTCTCGGAGAGGACATTCATCCTCTGGGCCATTTCCCCAATCGTGATCTTGGCGCCCGTTCTGGACACGCGCAGGCGTGTTTTCAAGGCCTCGATGTTGAAGTTGTCGCTCACCAGTATCTCTTCTTCCTCGTCATCCTGCTCGCTGGATGGAATGAAGAAGGCACTGACTGGAATCTGGAAGAAGTCGGCCAAGCCAGCCAAGGTGGTCAAGGTCGGAACGAAATCCTCAGCCTTGCCCAAAACTCGCCGGATGGCACGCTCATCGATTCCGCTCGCCAGGTTGAGTTTGCGAGTGGTATTGGTGTCGGCCCTTGCGTGCATCAGCAATCGGAGCTTGTCCGCAATGCATGCCCTCAAACTCTCGATCGACTGCGGCATTGGCACCTGGGCTGGGTCGAAGAACTCTTCCGGCGACGAGACCAGTTCCGCAAGGCTGATATCCAGCGCCGAGGCGATCTTATAGGCGTTCATCAAGCTGAGGCCGTAGGTCTTCTCGTTGTTCCCGTCGCGCATGTTTCGCAGGCACGTTGAACTGACCTTGGCGGCCGCCTCGAGCTTGTAATAGGTGGTGATCTGAGGATGCCTCTTGAGCATCAGTTGGAGGCGGGCGCTCATCGCCGCTCTCATCCGAACTTCGGTGGGCGTCTTCTTTTCAGCAGCCATGGAAATCGACATATCGTTGCAATCCTTCAGGCAACCACGCCTGCACCCGGGCAATTTTGTTCTGCCCGGGGTACTTTTTCAGGATTATTTCCAGGCCGTCCGTTTTAATTTCGTGTCAGCCCACCAAAGCGGTCGTAGAAGGATGAATCCACGAACGGAATGCGACCATCGGGGCCTTGCATCGCTTCCATAATGAACTGCTCAGAGGAGGGCATCAGCAAGTCGTACAACTCGTGGGCGATGTAGAAAGCCCGCTCTCCATTCCAGCTCGTAGGGTGTAGCGAACTCGGCAAACCTGGGTCGAGAAGCCGGATTCGACGGAAATCGTGGATCATCATCGACCGGATGGCAAAGGCTTGGGCACCTGGAATCCTGGGCGACTTCCAGATGGCTGCCAACAGGTCCTCATAGCGTTCAATGAAGACTTGGTACCGAGCCTGGACTGTGCCTAATTCCCAAGCCTTGTTGATCATCTCGTCGATTGAAGAGGCCTGAATGCATGCTTTAGCGTTGCCTTCGAAGCAGACCATCGAATGCAGAATGGCTTCTCTAAGATCCCCATCACAGCAGACGGCCATGTTCGACAATTTGGGCCGAATGAAAACGTTTTCCGCGATCTTTCCAAAGCCTGACCACAATAAGTCACGGACATACTGGGTGTAGGTGTCCGGCTCGATTTTCCAGTTGTTCGCGACCAGAAGGTGCCATTGGCCATCCCATAGCTCGCTGGCATTCTGGTAGACACGCGGGATGGCCGTATTGACTCGTCTCTGGGCTGTCTCAGAAAGGCGGCAAATCGAGCGGCGTCCCATCGCCTCTGTCGTGAGCCATCCGTCCGCCGCCAATCGGTTCACCGACGAGCGTATTGTTTGCTCGCTGATGCCTGTCAGCGCCCCCGCCTCGACCAAGCTGCCAAGAGCCACGGCGCCGCCGTGTGGCAGCACAAAATCGGCAAATAGGGTTATCAGGACCGATCCAGACCGCCTATTCGCAGCCTGCCGTTCCTCAATCCATCCGGCTATGGTGGTGAATGAAGTTGTCATGCTGTTCTCGTAATTGCCGGTATATTCTCATTTAAGTAGAACTACGTGAAGATTCTCCGGTTTATTTCCCGGTCTTTTCGACTTTATTGCGCTCATCAATAAGTCGTTTTTTCTCAATCTCCAACGTCGTGACGCTCTGGCGAAGTTCTCCTAGCTCTTCTGCCTGGATGGTGCATCTTTCCTCAGCCGCCTTACGCAGACCTTCTGCGGTCTCAAAACGGACCTGAAGGACCGTGATATCCCTCTGCGCTGTGCGTAGCGACTGCTCTGCGTCTTCGAGTTTTGCCTTCAGCCCATCGATCATCGTCGCCTGAGTACCAATTGTGGTGTTCTTCGCACCAATCTCGGCTCTCATGGTGGCGCACTCTTCGCGTTGTTGGGATAGCTCTCGGCGAGCGGATTCCGTCTCTGCGCGGGCCGCATCGATCTGCTGTCGAAGTGCTTGGCTTTCCCGCTTGGCTGATTGCCGTTCGTCATCCACTAGCTTCATCAGCCGGTTCACTTCGAGCCGGTGCGACTCGGCAGCACTGTCGAGCTTCTGACCAGCCGTTTCGAGGGCAGAAAACTGGCGGGCCAGTTCCGCATCTTTATCGGCAATGGTCTGCTGCTGTGCGTCGTTCTTCTTCACCTCGTCGGCCAGCTTGTACTCAAGGGACTTCACTGTGGCCCGGAGGTCAGTAACGATCGATTGCAGTCCACTCAGCTCGCCCTCGGCGCGCAAACGCAGTTGCTCTGCGGCTGCAGCGGCATCGTTGGCCTGCTGGATTCTCGTCTGCCATTCCTCCACCTGGCCTAGAAGCTTTTCCTCCCTGGCTGAGAACTCCTCGGCCGCCATCTTCCGGGAGACCCCCACCATCTCCACCAAGGCGCGGTCGATGATGGGAACAAATTCCTCCGGAATCTCGGGTACCTGGCGCGAGGGCTTGTTCATCCTATCGGCAGCTTCTGCCCAGAACTGGTTTATGAAGCCCTGGACGACGGAATTGCTGCCCTTGCGCCCAATCTTTTCCGCCAACAACTCCTGCACCTTCGGCCGGACTGGGCTTTTTCCCTTGCCGAGCAAAGTGCAGCAGGCCTCTCGGACATCCTCATAGGTAACTGGATCAAAGCTCATTGGTTTCGTCTCCAGACAGTAGCTGCAGGGCCCGCGCCTTCGAAAGGGTGATCGCCGGCAGGGAAGGGGTGTCCAGGACTGTCGATATCGCCTCTTCATCCCCATTACCCAGGCAGGGGGCAATACAGTCGGTGGCCACCATCAACCGTGTCAGCCAACTCGAGTAAAGGAGCGCCACGATGCCTTGTAGGTCGTGCGTATCCACCGGCCCTGCATCGAAGAGGAGCCTGGCCCCATAGGGCGCCTCGATCAGTACAACCAATGATCGGGAGCCGGACGCCTCAGTCGGCTTCTGCACCGCAAGGTAAATCCTTGGCTCTTCGAGGTTTTGAAGCAGCACGCGCAGCGCATCCACCACGGACGGGCAGCGTTCCCCAAAGGCGAGCCGGACATTGAATTGCCGGGTGACTCCGAAAACTTCATGTGCGAAGCCGATCCCCAGGGTTGCCAACGTCTCAATCAAGTTGGCCAGCGCCGCAGGATTGGCCGACAAGGTGAAACGGTTCATGGACATGGCCATACCGTCCTCGATCGCCTCAACGGAGACCGGGTAGCCGATGGCACCGGCGTATTCGCTCAACTGGCGCGGCGTCCATTGCAGAAGCGCCATGCCGACCACCAGCTCAGATTCAATGCGGGGAACACCTTGGATTTTGGTCATTTACGCTGATTTCTCGATTTTTCGTCGTTTTCGGGATGATACATGAAGCGGCTTTTTATGTCCGGTTTATGGTGTTGTCCGGGCTTTATTGTCCGTGTTGTACCGATTATTTTTATAATCGTGCAATAAAGCGCAAAAACGGCTAAGATGACCCCCAGGAAAAATGGGCGGGCCGCAGCACCCTGATGAAGGGGGTCGGCGACATGCTGTTTGCTCTTTTCAGGAGGATCGATGAACAACTTACCGGTACCGGCCACGAAGAACTCCTTTCCTTCGCGGCGAGACCTCGGGATGGCCATCCACAGTTGGCTAGATGGGTCTCAGGGTACGAACCGAAACCGGTCACCAGGCGTGGTGAAGCAGATCGCCGCAAACACGGACATCGAGGCCATCGAGGCATGGCTGAAAAACAAACGTGGGAAAAGCGAGCACACAATCCGCAGCTACAGGCGCGAGGCCTATCGTCTCTACGCGTGGTCGATTGCCTTTCGAGATAAGCCTATTTCAAGTCTGGATGCGGATGATGTTGGGGATTTTGTTGAATGGCTGGGATCACCAGTAGCCCACAAAACTTGGGATGAGCGGGGCTGGGTCCTGTTCGGCCCGAAGTCTAAGCGTGCTGCATCAAGCGTCCGACAGTCCTTTGTGATCCTTCAGGGAATGTACCGCTGGCTATGCGAAACCGGGTATCTCTCTGGAAACCCTTTCAAGGTTCATGACGGGGGTGCTATCGCGAAGGAAGCTGCCAAGATCGCCAAAGCAAAACAGAGGCGTTTCTTGCCACACGATTTGTGGGTTTGGCTTCAGGCCAACCTGGACACCACCCTATATCCGCCCGACAACCGGGGCGGTGCCTTTGCTGCCTTTGAACGCCAGCGTTTCATCCTGACTTTTCTGTACTGGACTGGCCTGCGCCGCTTTGAGCTTTCAACGGCGGTCATGTCACAAATCCAGCCTGATGGCGACGATTGGGTCATGCTCGTAGTTGGGAAGGGACGCACCGAGGAAACCGCAGACGAAATACTCATCCTTCCGCCGGCGATGGAAGCCTTGCGCAGGTATCGCATTCACCGGGGCTTACCCGGGTTGCCATCGCCGGATGAAGACGAAGTTCCTCTTGTCGCAAAGTCAGATGGCACGGCGATCAGTGACAATTACCTCAATCGACTGCTGAAGGACTTCCTTCGCCGCGTTTCCCCTCATGCTGGAGCGGTCAATTCATCCTGGCCGCATACCCTGAAGAAAGCGACGGCACACTGGATGCGTCACACCCTGGCTACGCACAATGCCGAGGCCGGCGTCTCCATGCAGACCACAGCGGACCAGCTACGCCACGCATCCCTCCAGACAACCCGGCGAATCTACACGCACGTTGATGCCAGGAAGCGGCGCCCGGACCTATCCAAGCTGATCGATTACAACGAAGAAGATGGCTGATTCAAAGGGGGCTTCACAAGGAAATGGAGTCGTGTAATATAAAAAAAGGTCGTTCGTAACCTGCCGTGCGCTCCCTCAAAGGGATGGCGAATCGAACCGTTTCCTACCCTGCCCTTGTTCAACCACTTGGACGCTCTAGCAGTGGCATGCGCACACCATTGCCTCGAATTTCGCGTCCTTGATGGAGAGAACATATCATGGCAACAATCCTTGACTACCTTGCTGCTGGCGACACTTGCGTTCTGCCAGCGAAGCGCCTTTGTAAGGCACTAAACCAACTCGGACTTTCCGATGCCACCGAAGACGGCATCTATGACTTGCTGGTTGGTGAATTCGATCACCGAGATCTGTTTTACTGCAAGCAACTGACCACACCGGCTTCGGCCGAGCGAACTAACTGGCATCGTATTACCCTGGGTAGTGGAGCCCCTTTGATTCAGGAGCGGCACGACTCCTTGACGGTAGCAACCTCTGAAATTGACGCACTGGCATTCATCATTGAAGAAGTCGATGGAACGCGAACGAGCGTAACCGATATCCGGGTTTCAGATTCTTCAATCGAGCTGAGAAATCAAGACGGCCTGGTCGTTTCCATTGAGCCCATCCGCTTTGAGAATGTCCGTCCGGAATACCGAGAGCGCATATCCCGATCTCTGAAGGGAGTCCGGGGATATGGCGATGAAGACAAGCTGATCCGCCGTTTGCACGACATTCCTGGCCTCGAGGCTATGGAGATAGATCCTGATCGCTCCACTGGCGGACCGCGGCGCGGACCATTTCTCCATACTGCTGCAAGCCTTTGCGCCGTTCTCAGGGATATGCTGCAGGACGCTCTTGGGATCGAGTTGAAGATTCATCAGGCACAAGAGCTTTTTGCCGCCATGATTGGAGCAAACGACTGGCAATCGATTGTTCGTTGCGAGGCTGCCGAGCGTGTGTGGATATCGCCGACTTGTCTCTATCTTTTGCCAATCGAACAAGACCCAGAAGCCAGAAATGTCCGGCTGTTCCGGTCCCTACAGGACGCCCTATGGGAATTCGGCCAAACCATGAAAACGTGGTCCGGCGAACCGCTCAGGATTGATGTCGCTACAACGGTCTCAAGCACGGGGCCCTATATAAGAGCAAACCTTGTAGAAGACTGGAACCGGCAAGAAGCCGAACGTGGCCGCATTGGTGGGTTCTGGGCCTTGCCCCAGGTTTCTCTTGGATGCCCTCCTATCTCTTATCCCGATCAAGAGAAATACGTCAATCTGGCCTCGATCATGCTAGACCGGAGGGCTAATGCCGCGCAGCTCCTGGGTGAGACATTGGGTGCTGGTCCAGTCGGCGCCAATCAGCGGCTCGGTTATTCCGATGAAAAAACCCTTCTAGTTGGGCAGTGGATCATATCGATCAAGGATGGAAAACAGGCAATCGAACGTCGTTTCCACTTTGAGCGTATGGACGAAACTGGCCAGAGGAGGCTAGAAAGCTTTTGGATCAAGAAACGCTGTGCCGCCATCGGGCGAACCGAAGTCACCAAGAAGCTGGCGATCATTGATACGGACGTAAAAATCAATGATGAGCCCCAACACGCTCTGCCACTCGGCAGCTTCTCACCAGACGAGCGCCGTCGGATCTTAAATTTCCTGGGCGTCCACTATTGCCACTGGAGTCTGGGTTGGGACAGAAGCCCATCGTCAGGGGACCTTATCGAAGCGATATGCAGCGCAAAGGAAGAATGATCGACGGCACGTTCCTAGTGCTATACATGAGCATCCATTGAGAAATCGCACACCGCCGGGGAGGAAGCCGATCCATTACGGACGGCTTCCCTTGAGCAGATGCCAAGCGGTGAAGGGTGGGTCATTGACCCAACTCTTACTGCGTCAGCAGCCCCGCCCTTTCATGTTGAGTCAACTGACCTTTTTGCATGTCAATTTGGCCCCGTGTCCGCACAACACATTCAGCACATATACGAACCAGCCAATTGCGAAAGCCGGCGATATCGTCGTGAAAAGCAATTGCTCTTCAACGACCCCAGAGTTGTCGGATAGCCGGCACCAAACGTCAAATTGCTGAATTGGAGAATCGAATTCCTCGTTTCTCTTCACCTCCAATTCGATGCGCTGATCTGGACTGAGGTCGGTTGTAAACAATGGAGTCGAAAGTTTCAAGCGGCTAGCTGTTGAGCATAATAGTGCTGGGTAAAGGCAACCGGGGAAAGGTAGCCAAGCCTGGCTTGTTTTCGGACCCGGTTGTAGAAGATTTCAATGTATTCGGTGACCTCCTGTCTGGCCTGTTCTCGGGTGGCAAAGCGGCGATGGTGAATGAGTTCGGTTTTGAGGCTGCCCCAGCAACTTTCCATGGGGGCGTTGTCCCAGCAATTGCCTTTTCGGCTCATGGAGGCCTGCATGCCGAATTGTTGCAAGAGCTGCTGGTAGGCTCGTGCGCAGTACTGGCTGCCTCGGTCTGAGTGGTGGATGAGCCCCGGCGGTGGGCGTTTGGTGGAGGTGGCCCGGAATAAGGCAGTCATCACCAGTTCCTGGGTCATGTTGGCTTGCATGGCATAGCCCACCAGTTCGCCATTGAATAGGTCTTTGACCCCGGCAAGGTAGAGCCAACCTTCATCGGTGGGGATGTAGGTGATATCCGTCACCCACACCTGATTTGGGGCTGTGGTGGTGAATTGCCGATCCAGGACATTGGGGGCCACCGGCAACTTGTGGCGGGAATCCGTGGTGGCGATGAACTTGCATTTTTGACGACAGCGCAGCCCCTCTGCCCGGCGTATGCGTTTGATTTTATGGACACTGACCCGGATGCCCTGATCCGCTAACTCAGCCTGCAAGCGCTCTGGACCATAGGTTTCTCGGGTCCGTACATGGGCCGCCTTGATGGCCACAGTGAGCCGGGCGTCCTCCTGGCTGCGCCGAGACGGCGGCCTCTGGCGCCAGGCGTGGTAGCCGCTTTCAGAGACCCCCAAGGCTCGGCACAGATTGGAAACAGGATGGTCTTGTCGCAAGGTGGCGATCTGGGCGTATTTCACTGCGACTCCTTCGCAAAATACGCCGCAAACTTTTTTAGCAAGTCTCGCTCCTGCTTCACCGTTGCCAACTCCTTACGCAGCCGTGCCAATTCAACCTCGGCTTCCGTCGGGATCCGCTGCCCTTGGCCTATCACCCCGAGCTTGCCCTCCCGAGCAGCACGAACCCACCCGCCCAGGCTGCCTTTGGGAACGGACAACTGCTGGGCTACTTGGGCAATGGACTGCCCCGACGTCTCCACCAACTTCACCGCTTCCTGACGAAACTCCGGGGTGTATAAACCCCTTGGCAATCTATTCATTTCGAGTCCTCCTGGATCAATACATTAAACGATCCTTTCGACTCCTTTATTTCCAGCCTACCTCAAAACAGCCCCTCACGCATCGCCCGGGCGACGCTGCGCAAGCAGTTATCGCCTTCCAGGTGTCCGTATGCTTCGTTGTATTGCCTGAGAAAGTCGACATCGACCATCAACAGGGAAATGGGCTGCTTATTGCGCCGCGCCAGGCGCCACTCGGTCTTGACCCGCTCGTCGAAGTAGGCCCGATTTGAGATGCCAAGCACGCCGTCCATACGGGACAGCATCTCCAGCCGCTGATTGCACGTCTCCAGCTCGCGCGTCCGCTCCATAACTCGAGCTTCAAGCAACTGGTTCGACTTGACCAGGTACTCGATCTGCTCGGCCATGACCTGGTGCAAGTGCCGCCCCGCCGCCCGAATGGAGTTGGTGCGGTCGATGGAAGCCTCGACCGCCTCATAGGCTTCGCTCGGGCTTTCCCCGGCCTGAATGCGCTTGATCTGGCGGACAAGCGACTGGTCCTCATCAAGGATATGGAATCGGATCCAGGCGACAAGAAATTCGAGGAGAACGCTGGCAGGCGACGTTATCGTGTGGCGCGCATCCCAGATGTTGTTCAGCTGCTCTATGAATCGCTGGTGGTCGGTGAAGTGCTGGCCAAAATGGCGGGTGTCCACCCCGATCTCGCGCATCATCTTTTCTTCGTCTGCGAAGTGGTTCGACGCGAATTCGAACGTCCGGGTGACAACAGTATGGAAGTGCTCGGCAGCCTCTGTTCCCTCGGCGTCGAGGTTGGAGGACAACTCGTTGATCAGATCCACAAGAAGGCGGTGCTGATCATCAAAAACGTCCAGGCCGCTCTCGAAATCCTCCGCCCAAGCCAACTTCATCGCTCTCATAACTCTTTCCCGTTCTGGCCGGCTTCGTCTGTTGCGTCCGGCTCTATTCGGCCATCCTGGCCATCACTACCGCATATCTTGGCAATCTACACCATTTCGTCCATTTCTTCGTCTAAGCCCCTATTTCCAGCTGTGTTTCCGCATTGATTGGGTGCCCGGACCACGGAAGAATGGCGCCTACTCTTTGAGGGACCAACATGCAGTACCCGACTATCGATGCAACCCTGGTTGCTGAACAGGACTTCCGCATCTCCCTGAACTTTGTCCTGCGCGGACCTGCTCCTGAAGGAACCTTTCTCGCGGCCCTGGAAAGCGACGGGGAAACGGGCTATTTCTACGCCCTCGACTCTTCCCGAGGTCAGCCGTTCCAGGACGGGTGCCTAATCTGGAACCAGGCGTCCGCAGAGGACAAGCCCTACACGGCCAAGATCTACTGGAGCAAGGACAACACCAAGGTCCTGCTCACCATAAACGACTTCCCGAACGCAATCTTTGATTTCACCCAACGTTCTGGCTGCTGCCGTACCGGATACCCTCCCCAGTTGGGGCCCACCTGGTCGCCAAATGGGCACGAATGGCAGGAGGCCATGCTTTCGGACTTCCTGCCCCCCACGCCCTGGGCGGCTCTGGCCGACGAGCTCGAAGAGCTGTGCAGCATCGACGCGCGCTTCGAAAACACCGATCCGATCCTGATCGTCGATACCTGTCCGAGTGCCTTCCTCGGCAACCCCGCCAAGGCAGAGCAACTGTTCTCCGTAATCGGGGAGAAGCTGCCGGACGGCGCCGAGTTCGGATTCTATTCGGCCGGTGAGCGGCTGATCATCGTGGCCACCGCCGATGCAGCCCTGCGCGAAGCCGTGGCCACCGAGCGCGGCTACGTCTCCCAGGCGATGTAAGCCATGTGGGGGAAGATCAAGGAGGCCGCGATAGCCCTCTTGGGTCAACAAAGCGTGACGTTTGCTGAAACGCCAGAAACCCTGGTTGGAGAAGCTGTCAGCGTTGCCGGCCTCGCTGACCCGGCCATGATGGAATTCCTCGAGGTCATCCACGACAACATGCCCAAGGGGTGTGTCTTCAGCCTCTACAACCGCAAACCGCGCGTCGTGTTCATTGCCGGCGTATCGAGGGATGCGATCTCGGAAGTCGAACAGGTGCATGGGCTTAGGATCGCAGCATGACCGTCATGGACACCGAAAATGCGCTGTTCCAGGCCAAGCGAACCGCCCTCGCCTTTTCACTGATCCTGCTGCCCGGGACGGTACTGCACCTGATCACGGGCTATCCCCTTTTTGAGGCCATCTCGGCAACCTCGATCTGGCTCGTTCCGGGCCTCACCTACATCTTCCTGAACTGCCGCACGCCGGCGACCATTCAACGACTCCTCGTATTTTTGCTGCCTTTCGGCCGCATGCATTCTTCGGGGATCGTGGCCTTCTGCTGGCTTTGGCCACTCTCAATTCCCTTGTTCCGCAGGTTCAACCGCCGCCTTGATTCCGGACGCCGGCAATGAAGTATTTCGTCTCATACGCCTACTTTGTTAAGAACGGGGCGCACGGCTTCGGCAACATTGGCATGGAACGCTCCTGGCCCATTTCCGGCCCCGAAGACATCGAGGACTTGACCTCTCAAATCACCGATGCGGTAAGCCGAGCCATGGGCAAGAGCCTCACCCTGACCATCATGGGCTGGCAGCAGTTCGAGCCTGACGTCGAGCGGATTCGTGCCGGCGAGAGCGACGAATCCAACGTCATCCAACTGTGCCCACCAGCCCCAAAGAATTGAAGGAAAACCATGACCAAAATAGCTGCCGCGCTGCTGCTGACCATCCTCTCCGTTACCGCGTCCGCCCAGACAAACCTTGAGCAGTATCTTCACCAGCACCAAATCAAGCCGCAGGGGCAATCGGGCGGCGTTGCCGTCCAGACTTCCCTTGGGGACCCGGAAAAGCAGGCCGATGCCTTCTCCCGGATCTACGCCACCTTTTGCCTCAAGCACATCAACGAGCTGGAGAAACTGCGCCAGCGCATGACGTCTGCCCCCCAAGTGCCGAAGGAGAAAGCGGTCAACTTCCTTCAGGGCTATGAGGGCGAGGCCTGGCTTGTGCCCGAGCAGTCTGGTCAGTTCGTGATTGCTCTTCCGAAGGAACAGAATCTCTGCTTCGTCTACGGCTTCCGTGCCGGCCAGGAGTCGGTGGAGAAGCGTTTCGCCGCGATGGCCAATGCAGCGTCGGGATCGATGACCGTGAAGAAGCTGAAGGACGACAAGAAGAAAATGCCCTTCGGCATGCTGCACACCCTGAGCTACGAATGGACCATGCCGGGCTCGCCCAAGAAGACCACCCTCAAGCTGTCCACCACGGACTCGGACGACGCTCCCATGCAGGCCTATGCTTCGGCCGCCCTGGTGACTCCATGATCACGAAGCTCAAGACCCTGCTCTTCCGCCTACCGCTCGCGTTCCTGCTGGCGGCCCTGGTCATCCCAATCGGCAACCTCCTCTCCCCGGACACCCTGTTTGCCGGCCGTACGCAGGTTCCGGCCGCCGTGGATGCCTCCGTTCAAGAGCACCTGGACCAGCTGGCAAAGCATTACGGTATTGATGCGCCAATCCATCGCTTCACTAGCATGCGCTTCGCTGCCGTAACCTCGCGCTCCGCCCTGCCGGAAGATGGGGGAAAGGTCGTTATCGGTCTGGGCAAGCCAATCCAGAAGCAGAGCTACTTCGATCACCCCGAATGGCTAAAGGCTGCAGTCGGTCATGAATTCGGCCATGCCTTGATGATGGCGCGCGGCCAGTCATTCAGCGAGCTGCCCATATTTGGGATGTACGCCCTCGCCTTCGTCCCGATACTTCTCGTCTTCCCCACCAGGCGCGGTCGCCTATCGGCCGCTGCCGCACTCGCACTCGGGATCACTGGATTCCTGGCCCTGCAACCTGGTGGCATCGTCAATGACGCCTTCCTGTCGCTTATGGTCAGCATCGCCGTCGGCGCCGTTGTCATTCGGTTCGCCTTCGCGCAGCCGGGCAAAACTACCGTCGAGCAAGTTCTGAGGGGACATTTGCCCTCCAGCAATGAAATGCTGGCCGCCACAGTGGTCGGCGCCGTGCTTTTCGCGCTCGCTTATGTCTCTGTCGGCGGGGCCAACGCCATATACGAACTCCGCGGCGACGTGGTGGGTGCCTGCTCTACTTCTGCTCAGTCCATGAAGGATGGGTTGCTCCATCTTGCGGACAATCCTGAGAAAATGGGAAGCAATCCCCGTGACACTTTTCACCCTGGAATGGATCAACGCATCCAGCTGCTCACCGAAATGGAAAAGCCCGAAGTTTTCGACCAGGCGTGCAAAGCCCTTCTCGACGGAAAGACACCCATCGCCATAGCCGGCCATCAGATCCAGTGATCCGATGGCTCGCTTGCGCCCTGGTCGGGATTGCCATCACCCTCCCGGCCTGGGCGTCGATTAAGGACTACCCATTTCGGCTTGATACCCGCCAAGCTGGCCGCGAGCATTCTTTGGTGGCCATCAATGATGGGCCGGCGACGATCACCCTTTCCGCCCAGATCAAGGGAAGCAATGTCGCCTCGGATCGGGACTGGCCCCTGATCGACGTCATCCCACCCCACTCGTCCAAGAAGCTCGCTCGAGTATTCGCCGCCACTCCTGGTGAAGGCTACAAGTTCAACACCCGGTATAGCCACGGGTTCGGCAGCAGCCAGTCCGCGCCGGACGCCGATTACGCCTACCGGCTGCCGCTGGGGGATGGTGTCCGGAGCACCGTTGGCCAAGCCCCAGGCGGTGAAATCACGACACATACCGGCGTCGATAGCCAGTACGCGATCGACTTCACAGTTCCCGCCAACTCGCCAGTGGTAGCTGCCCGCGATGGTCAGGTCATCGACGTTACGGACACCTTCACGCGCGGTGCCGAGGATCCAGTCCTATTGGACAAAGCGAATGTGATCACGGTCATGCACGGCGATGGGTCCATGGCCAGCTACGTCCACCTGGCACCTCACAGCGCGCATGTGAAGATGGGGGATCGCGTTGCCGCTGGCCAGCTGCTCGCCTATTCCGGCAATACCGGCTACTCCTCCGGACCTCATCTTCACTTTGCCGTCACGAAGGCAACAGTTCGGAAGAACGGGATCGTCGCCAATGAGTCATTGCCGATCACGTTCTATGCCTTCAAGCCGCCGCTACGCTTTCAGGCCCTGCAGAATATGGAGTTGGTCGCAGACTATGACCATCCGGGAGAGCCTTCGCCGGTGGCGCCGCCCGTGGCATCTCGCCCAGTGAAAAAGCCGCTGCCCACGCTCGAGGAGCCCGACCAGGTTGATCCTGATGTCCTCACCATAGAGGCACGTCACGATGCGGCCTACTGGCTTGACGAAGTGGAGCGCCGAACTGGCTATCCCTTCTGGGCCTGGATCGGAGGTTGCATCTGCCTGTTTGTGTTCTTGGCGCTCTTGAGCGAACTGGCCGCCACCTTCCGGAAACCGGACCCGGCGAAGACCTAAGCAGAGGCGAGAAGGAATTGTCCGGGCCGCGGCTGCCCGGACATCAAACTGCTATCGGGCAGCTTTCGGCGCGGGGCCATCCGCCTTGTCGGGCTCTTGACCATCATGGGATGCGCGGAAGTTGGCTTGGGCCCGCTCATTGTCGATCTTGAGCAGATCGTCCTTCACGGCGTCCGGGAACGCTGTCATGAGGGCATCCCGGGCCCAGGCGTAACCCAGGCGGTCGAAGGCACGCAACCTTTGCAATGCCGTCAGCGAACGGGGCGGCGCCCGGCGATCGTCGGTGATATTGTCGAGCGACTTGGCGTAGCTGCGGATCTCGGAAATAACCGACTTGTGCACCCCTAGCCAATCTGCCACGTCCTTGTCGGACGGCAAGTTGAACTTCTCCTTCACCCGGTCAATGAGGGCGAGGTCTCTTTCCAACTCGGTGGAGTCGAAAACTGTGAATAAGGGGTCTTTGCTCATCTCTTCGTCTCGTCGTCAGGGAAAGTTCGCATTTTGCGAACGGCAGGTGTATAGTAGCACCACGGTTCGCATTTTGCGAACTCGTTGATTGTACCTATTTCTGCTTCACGCATTTGTTTTTCTGAGCGAAAAGAAAGTGTTAGGCCGGCACCTTGGGAGGTTGCCGGCCGTTTTTTTCCCGCCAAGGAAAAACGCTGCAGCCCCACTCCCAATAGGACCGCAGCGCCACGGACAATCAGTTGACCCCTCGGGCCCCAAGGCCCGACTCGCGGACCGAACTCAGCATGTCTTTCCCCAGAGCGACGGCAAAGTGGCGGATGCCACCGCCGACTTCCAGGCCGATCTCACGCCCGGCGCGCTTCATCTCTGGATCCTCGTAGGCCAAGGCAGCTATGCCATGTTGCTCTACGGATTCTGCAACCTTGACCGCATAACCCGGAATCTTGCGCACCCCACTATCGAGTTGGCGGACGCCGGCGTCGACATCTTGCTCGATGCCCGCATTGCTGGTCACAACCATTCCCGGCGGCGGCCCATAGGCGCTGATCGGAACGATTTGATCGTAGACCGCAGTCGCTTGCTCTGCAGGTTGATAGGAGGACCCGTCTTCGTGTTGAAGTCCGGTAAGACCAAATTCGGCCAGGGCTGCGCCCAGGATCATTGTGGTCAGAACGCCTTTCATGATTTTCTCCTTAGCTTGTCGAGAAAACCATTAAGGGTCGAGATTAGGTTGCCGGTTTGCGGCCCCGCTATCTCAGCCTTAATGGCCGAGACCGGAAACTTTGCGTCCCCGCCTCACGACGGGTTTGCCAAAATTCGCTTTCGTCGTATAGCTATGACAATTGCGCCGATCACAGACGCATCATATTCACAAAATGCGAACAGGTGTCAACTTTATGAAAAAAATACTGCGCCTGCTCGTGGGAACGATTCAGCGTTTCTCTGGCACGATCATCTCGTGAGCAACGTCCGTCATGATTCCGTTGATGCCCCCGCCGATCTTCCGCCCGACGGCGACACCCTGGTCCTTAATTTCCGGCGGCACCGCGAGGAATCCCCGCATACCGTTCCGTTGGATGTGGGCTGCCATCACTGCGGTATAGGCCTGAAGGTCATCCATCCCGGCTTCAAGGTCATGGACCCCCTTATCCATGTTCGGGGGTAAAGGCGGTTGGTTGCCCTGCGTCGCGAGCCCCACCCCTTCCTCCTGCCCGGGCTTGGCGGCGGCGCGCGGCAACTGGCTCACCGGCCCTGCATCCCCTTCCACCACAAAGGATTTGCGCTGTCCGGACGCCGTGGCTGCTGGCGGCTGCCGGTGGGTCCGTACCGCTGGCCCGTCATAGTCGTAGTAATTCGGGGCTTCCACCGTTGGTGCAGCCGCGGCCGACGATCCAATGGCGGCAAGAAGCAAGGGGATGATCTTTTGGTTCATCTGGCCTCCTCAGTTGATCCGCTGCAACTGCATGGAGTCCTGTCCCTGGAAGATTCGGAACCGTTTTAGGACATCCATGCCTAGCAGCACCATGTCGGCACTGGCTTGATTCAGTACCACCCCTACCGGAACATCGCTCAGAGTGAAGGCGCCCACCTGGAGGTAGTTGCCTTCGGACTTGGCATAGGCTCCGATGCCGTTGGCCGTCATGGTCTGCCCGCTCTCGCCGGCACGAATTCCTGCGTTCCTTGCGATACGGGCGCCGATCGCCGTGACGGTTGCCCCAGTATCGAGCATGAACACGACTGGGTGCCCATTGATGCTCCCTGGGACATAGTAGTGGTTGTCGGCGGCACGCGGCACGACGTACCAGTTGCTCTTGTCCAGGTAAGGCGTTGTCGTCGGGTTCGGATGGGTCGCGGCCCACTTCAATTCTTCGCCCTTGTACTTCCCCCCGTCGACGATGACGTAGTTGATGACTTTTTGCTGTTGAGCAGAGGCTGAAAGCGCTGCAATCAGCAGGAGAGAGGCGACAGCTATTTTTTTGAGGTTCATGAGGACTTCAATCTGAGGGCACCGGGGCCAGCCGGGAGATAGCTGCCACGCGGCGATGAAAACTGGGATGACCCGAGAAAAACTCGTTGATGACGCTCATGTTCTTCTCGCCGGCGATGGCCTGATACTGACCAAAGGCATCGAGAACATCGTCCTTGCTCGTCCGTTCGACCGCGGCTGCATCGGCAACGTATTCCCACTCTCGAAGCATGAACAGGTAAGCCAGCAGGATCACAACGACGGCGCCGAGCGGGACGCCTATGGAAAGCTTCACCGAAGCGACCAGTCCGAGTAGCGTCGCCTGCTTGAACGGGTGCATGCTGACGACGTGGCCGTACTCATGTGCGAGCACGCCGCGGAGAGCGCCAGGCGTCATCGAATCGACCATTCGCGAGCTGATGAATGCCCGGTGAGTCTTTCCCTGATTGACGGTGATCGCGATGAAACGATCCGAATCCACAATGGACACGTACATCAGCATCTTCGAAGGCTGGCCGTTCTTGCGCCGCTCCCCATGCAGCTCGAGGTTGCGGATACCCTCCCGGCGTCGCTTCCCGGTACGGCGTTCCTCGAGAATGCCAATTGCCAGGAGGGCCGCCCGCACCTTTTCCCGTCGAGAAGGGACAGCCACGAGTCGCTTGCCTCCAAATCGGAGTGCCCGGCGATAGAAACGAAACGCCCTGGACCGCCCAGCCGGCTTGCTGGATGGGATTAAGCGAACTACGGGCAACAGCAATCGAAGCGTCTTGCGGACTAGACTCCGGCGGATCTCGCGGAACTTGAATCGGCGCGGGAAGTGTTCGTCCAGGTCCTTGCCGCAGAATCTCAGAACCCGGCCCCCTTCGTAGGCCAAGACGAACACCATGAACCCGGTCATCAAGCCCGAGATGATCTTTGTGACGTCGCGGCTAATGCCATAGCGGACCAGTCCCTCTTCGACCAGGCCAATAGCTGCACTGACCAGAAACAGGACGATCAGCGCACGATGAATGCGTAACGGAATCATCGCGCCATTGTAGGTCACGCCCCTCGTCCAAATCCCCAAAAAATCGCCCCGGTGGGTCCATTCCTACATCTAAACGGGGCATTCGGGCTGCATTCCTGCGATGACGTCGAGCTTTACAGGTGGGATCATCAAACCATCAAAAGTGAGGTGATTTATGGGCCAACATCGTCGTTTTCCCGGTGGTTTTCTCCTGGTCGCAGCCCTTCTGGCACTGCCCACGCTCCTCTATGGTTTCGTGAGCGCAGCCGAGAAGGCCGACAAGTGTGCCGAAATCGCTAAATCGGCCGACCAGGCCGCAAACAGCAAGACCAACTTGAAATGCGAGTGACCGTCCTCGCGGCGCTCGGGCTTGCTGCGCTGTCTAGCCTGGCGAATGCGAACAATGACACTGGGGAGTATTGCGTCATCCCCAAGCTCGTCCAGGGTGAAGCCACCACGGTCGAGGTTCCTTACATCGACAAGCCATTCTGCGGAACGGCAATGATCGACAAGCACTACGTTCGCATGAGCGAGTTTGCGAAAGCGACCGAAGAGAGCGAGCCCCAATGCTCGTCCGAATCGTTCTGCACGAAGGTCCTCCGCTTTTACCAGGATGAGGCGAAGGCAACGAAGCCATACATCCTGATTTTCTTTGGGCCTCGGCATCGGAAGTCTGCCTGACCCGGGCAAACATTTTCCAAAAACACCTAGGTCGTATCGGTACGCTCTTTGGTAGTACCTGAAGGAGTTACGGACATGACCACCACGGCGAATTTCGCAACCGCGCGGGAAGTAGCAACCGCCCTCTCATCGCTGGGTTTCCAACCCAGCGGCGAAACCATCCGGACGATCTCCCGGAACTGCCGCGAGCAGTTTCTGGAACACCTCTCGAAGTGCATCACCGGGCAAGACACCGAAGGGCACAGCAAGAAAGCCATCGGCACTCTCCTGCGCTGCCTTTCCCCCGATGCCGTCAACCGGCTCAAGCAAATCACGCCCAGTGTGACGCCGGACATCATCGTGCCGGTCGCACTCAAGGCGCCCACCAAGCTGCTCTCCGCCATCGAGGCAGCCAGCAACCCAGAACATGAGCGCCATACCGATGCTAAGTCGTTCTTGGCGTCCGTGTTTTCACAGCAGCCCAAGGACGAGGCTCCGCCTGCCGACAATGTTCCCCAGGAACCGGCAACGCCGAACCCGGGCCCTGCAAAGCGGGCAGACTCCACCCAGGCCGATGATCATCCCACGGGCGATTCCGCACCGCTCGCCCGCAGCCGGCAACCGCAGGCCAGTCAGCGCCCCGCCGGTGATAAAAAATATCACTCGCGCCATATCTACGGGTCGGGCTATGCCCTGTGCTTCAACGCGACCGAATGGGAAGGGAAGCCGGGTGTCATGGTCGACGCGGCCGTATCCAACGGCACGAAGTCCTACGACTGGAAAAACGCCGTCCATGTCTGGTTGGACGTCAACGAAGTTGGAGCCGTCTTGGCCGTCTTCCGCCGTTGGCGAAAGGGCATCGAGTTCGGCGCGCACGGCTCGCAGAACGACAAGTCCTTCTCCATCGAATTCCAGGGGCAGCACTTCTACGCCAAGGTCACGGCAAAGAAGGCCGGCAATCATCCGACCCGGGCAGTCAAGATCATGCCCACCGATGCGATGGGCATCTCCATCCTGTTCCTGACGCAACTCTCGGAATGCTATCCGGCGATCCCGCTGAACGAGTTGCTGGCCACGGTGCGCGCCACCCACCAGATCAGCGATGCAGCTGCCGCTTGATACTCCTCCCAGCCCTGTGCAGAAGGCCGCTGAACGCCCTCTGCTCGATCGCCTGAAGAGGATGGGGATCAATGCCTGGCACGAACCCCTCCTCTGCCTCCCCAAGTCGTTCCAGGACTACTCCCAGATTTCCTCCCTCAAGCAGGCTCTGCCCCGCTCCGACGTTGTTTCGGAACCGGGGCTTTTCACGCTCATCGTCACCGAGAAGGCCTGTATCGTTTCGCAGCCGAAGAAACGCCTGATCCTGAACGCTACGGACGGCATGCTCGCCGTGAAAATTGTGGTGTTCATCCACCCGGGCGTTGATGTCCCTCCCTGGAAGGCGCTGGAAGAGGGGCAGCGGTTCCATGTCCGTGGCGTCTTGCAGAACTGGAATGGCTCCCTCCAGATGGTCAGCCCGACCCTTGTTGACCCCAAGGTGATAGGCACCGTCGTCCCTGTCTACGAGAAGAAGCGCGGCATTGTCGCCGACGGCGCCATCTATGACGCGACCCGCCATGCCCTCACCCACCACTTCGAGGAAACGATCAAGAACCTGATCGGCAGCTTCCATGGGCTGTCCGAAACGGACATTCTCCGTAGGGCTCGACTGAAAGCCCCGTCGATCGCTGTCATCCTCAAAGCTGCTCACGCGCCCTCCTCCGAGGACGAAGGCCTGCGTGGCCTGGCCGCGATGCGCCGGCTGGCCGCACTCTCCATCGTGGAAAATGCGAAGCACCTCAAGCAGCGCCATCCCGTACCGGAGTCGGTCGTCAAAATTCCGGCGACCTTGATCCAGGAACTGGTGGCCAAGCTGCCCCATCCGCTGACTGGCGATCAGAATCGGACGATCAAGGAAATCGTCAACGACATGGCCTCGCCACTGCCCATGCGCCGCGTGGTCAGCGGCGATGTCGGGAGCGGCAAGACCTTCACCATCATGATTCCCGCGCTGGCGGTACAGCGCCTGGGACTCCGGGCGGTCGTTCTGACCCCGAATGGTCTGCTGGCCGATCAGTTCGTGAAGGAGTGCAAGGAATACTTCGGCCAGGACACCAACGTCGTCGCCGTCACCTCTGCCACGAAGAAACTCGACCTATCCAGCAATCCGATCCTGGTTGGGACAACGGCCCTACTGACCCGGCTGAAGGGTGAAAAGCCTCCTGCATTCTTCTGCGTCGATGAAGAGCAGAAGATGTCCGTCGGCCAGAAAGTCGAATTGACCGATCTCACCAGTAACTACCTCCAGGCGACGGCCACCCCTATTCCTCGCACGACGGCCCTCATCACCCACGGCGCCATGGATGTCTCGATCATCCGTGAGATGCCCGTGAAGAAGGTGATCAAGTCGTTCATCGTCACTGCCGGGGAGTCCCGGCGCCTGTACGAGCACACCCGCAACGTCCTCGACGCCGGCGGCCAGGTCGCAATCGTCTATCCGATCGTCGATGACAAGGAACAGGAAAAGCGCAGCGTCGTCGCCGCCTTCGCTGATTGGGATCGGCGCTTTCCGGGCCTGGTGGGCATGGTCCACGGGCAGATGAAAGAGCAGGAGAAGCTGGATGCCGTCGCCTCCCTCAAATCAGGCCAGAAGCGCATCGCCATCGTTTCCAGCGTGATCGAGATCGGCCTGACCCTGGGCGAGCTGCGCTCCCTCATCGTCGTCAATGCCGAACGCTATGGCACCAGCACCCTGCACCAGCTTCGCGGGCGCGTAGCCCGTCGCGGAGGGACAGGGTACTTCTTCATGTTCCTGCCGGAGACGGTGAAGCCCGAGGCCATGCAGCGCCTCCAGCTCGTTGTCGATTACTCCGACGGATTCACCCTGTCCGAGAAGGACGCCGAACTTCGAGGCTACGGCGACCTGTTCGAGGATGCCGAGCGGCAGAGCGGTAACAGCCGAAGCACCGTATTCCGCTGCATCGATCTCACCCCGAGCGAGATCCACGCCGCAAACCAGTATGCCCTCCAGGCAGCCTAGCCCTTGAGACTCCGATGATGCCTACCCGGAAATTTATCCCGTACGCCTGGATTGCCATCGTCGCAGTCTTCCTGATTCGCGCACCGCATCCAGCGGCTTCCGGCGCCGTCGATCCTGATGTGTATTGGCACATCCTCTACGGTCACTGGATTCTCGATCACCTGGCGCTCCCGGCGTCCGACATGTGGTCCTGGACCATGCCGGGGAAAAACTACAGCCTGACCCAGTGGCTTGGCGAAGTGGTGATCGCAGCTGCCGAACGAATCGGTGGTGAGTTCGGGAAACAGAGCCTGGCTGCCACCCTCGCCTCCCTGACCATCCTGATCTCCTACAAAGCCGCGCGCTGCTACCTCGCCAACCGTACTGCAGCGGTCATGTCCGCCCTCGTTGGATGCACCGTCATGGTGTCCATGACATGCCGCCCTCACCTTTTCACATTCGTCGGCCTGGCCACCCTATCGTGGATCTTCGCGGCACATGAGACAACCGGCCGGAAGTGGCCGCTGTTCTGGGTTCCGCCGATCATGGCTCTCTGGGTGAACCTCCATGGCGGCTACGCCTTCGGCCTCATCTATCTTTGGCTGCTTGCCGGCGCCGCGGTCGTCGCTGCCTTCACCCGCAACGAGCTGGGCAAGCAACGTCAGAGCCTCCTGCTACTCTGCGGCGTTGCGCTGGCTGGGTCACTGGCCACGGCACTCAATCCCTATGGATTCAATGTCTGGGCCAACACGGCCGCCGTGGGAGCATTGAAATCAGTATCTGCCGGCCTGACCGAAGAGTGGATTCCGACGAACATCCGGACCAACCTGGGGTTCGCCTACCTGACCGTCGTGCTGGCCTCAATCATGTCCGTCGCGTTCTCCGACAAGCGGCCTGACATGAAGGACGGCTTGATTCTGATGGCCTTGCTGGTCCTCGGCTGGTGGGCAACCCGCATGTCCATTATGGTCAGCATTCTGCTGGTCCCGGTCATTTCCAAGTTCTTCGGCCACACGGATTTCTACCGACTTGCCTTCGCCGACCAGGTGAAATCCGAAGGTCGCCTTCATCCCCTCGCGGCCCTCCTGATCATTGCCACCATCGGCGCCGGCGGCTACCTCATGGGCAGCACCGACAAGACCATCGAGCATCGTATCCAGCGGGACTTCCCGGTCGAAGAGGTCGCGTTCCTGAAGCAGCACAACTTCCACGGCACGATCATGAACACGATGGAAGCCGGGGGCTATCTGATCCGCTACCTCGGCCAGCCGGTATTCCTCGACACCCGCCTGGACCTCTATGGTGACGACTACTTTTTCGCCTTCATGCAGGCCACCGCCGGCGCCGACACCTGGGAGGCGTTCATGGCGAAGTGGTCACCGGATTTGGTCATGCTCGAGCACAGCATGCCTCTCAAAAACCTGCTGATTCAGGCAGGCACTTACAAGGTCGTCTTCACGGGCCCCCGCTACACCCTGCTCCTGAAGGCAAATCTCACTCTCTGAAAGAAAAATATCGTATGGCCTGGTTCCGAAACCTCATCGTTTATCGTCTTCCGACCCCCTGGAATATCACTCTCGAAAAGCTCGAGGAGCAGTTGAAGCGGTTGCCCTTCGAGCGTTGCTCCGGCAGCGAACAGCAGCGGAGCGGGTGGATCTCGCCCAACGGAAAGGAGGGGCCCCTTGTCCATTCCGTAAACCGTCAGTGGCTTATCTCCCTCTGCACGGAACAGCGGCTTCTCCCCTCCTCCGTGATCCAGGATGAAGTCAAGGATCGGGCCGAAGCCATGGAGGCCCAGCAGGGCTACGCCCCTGGCCGCAAGCAGCTGCGAGAACTCCGCGATCGCGTCGCTGAAGAACTCCTGCCGCGGGCATTCACCCGCCGGCGTAGCACCTACGTCTGGATCGATGCTACGAACGGATGGCTCGCTATCGACGCCAGTGCCTTGGCCAAGGCCGAAGAGGTCATTGAGGTGTTGCGCAAGACGCTCGATGACTTCCCGCTCAAGCTGGTGAACACGCAAATCTCCACCTGTTCAGCGATGGCGGACTGGCTTGCCGGCGGGGAAGCGCCTGGAGCATTCACCATCGACCGGGATTGCGAGCTGAAGGCTCCGGGGGATGAGAAGGCTACCGTCCGTTATGTACGGCATCCGCTAGAAGGCGATGGCGTCGACGAGGAGATCAAGGCCCACCTGGCTCGCGGGAAGATCCCGACTCGCCTGGCCCTGACCTGGAACGATCGGCTCTCGTTTGTACTGACCGACCGCTTCGAGGTTAAACGCCTCGCATTCCTCGACCTGATCAAAGAGGAAGCCGAAAAGGCAGCGGAACACGCCGATGAGCAGTTCGACGCTGACTTCGCGCTGATGACCGGCGAACTATCGCGCTTCCTGCCGGCCCTGGTTGAAGCCCTGGGCGGCGAAATCATCGAAAGCTGAGCCCTTCCCATATCCAAGCGGCCCACGCCGCGCTTTTCAAATCCACGAAAGGAAATTTCATGTTTGGCCCGAAGAAACCACCTGCCGCTGCAGCCGGCAAGAAGCCCAACGGGGTCGATGTTCTCATCCAGAAGCTGGCCGCCCTGCCGCCAGCGATGGATCTGCTAGTCGCCGCCGTAGTCGGCGGCTACTCCCTGGTGGCCATCTTCGTGGACGGCGCGAAGTTCGTGGGTTTGGTCTGCATCCTGATTGGCCTCATCTTTGCCTTGCTGGGCATCAATGCCGTCATGCGCGAGATGAAGGCCTTCAAGCAGATCGAGGCGAACTCCACTCCGGAGGGGCTGCGGGCGATGAAGCGCAAGCAGCTGGAGCAGTACCTTACCGCCCTCTTCTCTTTGGACGGTTACCGGGTCCGCTCCGCCATCGGTGAGCTGGACCGTTTCGACGATGCCGACCTGATCGCGGTGAAGAAGGATCAGACCATGCTGATCCAGTTCAACCACTTCGACGAGGACCTGGTGGATATCAAGCCTATCCAGTCTCTGCACAAGGCCGCCACGGCATTCCAGGCGACCGGTTGCATCGCTATCACCTTTGGGAAGTTCTCGGCGAATGCGACGGACTGGGCCCGACGCAAGGAGGTCAATCTGTTGAACGTCGAGGACGTCATCGCGATGGCCTGCAGGCTGACCGGCAAGTCAGTCGAGGAAGCCCATCCGGAGCCGCCGGCGGAGGTTCAGGAGGAAGTACGGCACGAAGTTCAGGAAGTCCTTAGCGGACACCACCGTTTCCTCTTCGTCGATTTCTCGGGGCTGGATCACGGGCTGCCCCACCTCGCCGATGTCCTCCGCCAACACCCCGCCTACCAGGTCATAGCATCTACCCTGCCGTTGGGGAAGGACCTCGAGGCCGTCCGCGAAGGAATGCAGGAATGTGGCCATCGCATCATCGGCCAACTCGAAGGGATTCCGGAGGGTCGGTTCTTTGCGATCCAGAAGCATCTTTCAGCAGCGCCCGAAGGCAAGCATGCAACCTGGCTGGCCATCGACTCCGAACCTCGCCAATTTCCCGAGGGTTGCACGGAACTGATCGCCGTCAACCGTGCGTTTGGATTCGACTCTTCTGCCGCCCAGCGCCTGGTGGAAGCGATGTTGCTGGTGGATAGGCGACATACTGCCGCAGTCTGAAATGTTCGGGGGCCGGGGCATTCGATGATTGCCCCTACCCTATCTAATGTCGCGCGGAACTACCCGACCGCGCGGCATCAGCTTCAAACCGAAGGATGGTAGCGATCCGGTCCTCGATCCATTCGGACTTGTTCTCGACCGTCTCCGGCACGTCCTTCGCCACTTCCCGCACAAAACGTTTGACCTCTGTCTTGTTGTCGCCCTTGGCTTCGGTCAATCGGGCGATGACGTCCTTGTGAATGGTCACAGAGGTCTTCTGTCCGCGAATCATCACCGTGAAGTGATCATTCTGCTTTCGTGATTTCTTGGGCGCCGGCTGCGCGGCGACGGCGAGGGCTTGAGTAACCGCCATCTTGATAACTTCGGTCAAGTCTGGAGGGTTCAAAGCCTCCTGCGGGTGCCCAAGGAGCTTGGCTGCTTTCATCCGATAGGAAGCTGCGAAGGCGCCGACGTCTTCGTCGTTGGCTCCGCTTTCGACGAGACCACGCACCGCCGCTCCTACGAGGGCGTTGAGTTGCCGGTCCTTGATCTCATCGTCGTTCATCACGCGAGTATAACTTGCACGCCGATAGGCGCATACATGCGGGGAGGTCCCGCGCATCAATATTCGATGCGCTGTGCCTATCGCACACCCTGGCACGGGTCCATTATTGATGCGCTTTGTACGGCGGCGCATCGGGCGCATTGTTTTTTTATGCGCGATGTACATAGAGTTTGGGGCCGATTTGCCCAAATAATAGGCAAATTGGTTCGGTTTTCAGGGCAGAAACTGCCCAAAAGAACGAAACAACAGGAGGTCCGGTGATCCCTCGGTGGCGCCCTGCCCCACGCTCTCTTTTCTTCCAATAGACAATTCCGAATGTTCCGGCCAAATTTACAGCTGTAGGAACAATAGGTTAGGCAGCAAAATTTAAAGGATTGTGTACAGTAGACGGCCTAAGTGAGGGACGTATAGGGAGGCCTCGCTGACTGTCGACGGAGGGTTCGTGGACGGTCTATGTACAAGTTGAGGAAACCGGGGTCAGCACGCTTCGCCCCTGGGCCAAATCCATGTACAACCCGATGATTCGCCCATTGAAAAAAAAGTCTATGGCAGAATCCCGCGCAAAATCTCCATAGACCGTTAGAGCGAATGTGGCCGAACGTAGAACACACACCATAGACGATGATCTTGATTTCGATATGCGCCGCCACGAGCCGGAGCAACGAAATCTCTTCCCTACGGAAGATCTCATTGTCCCCGAGTCCTTGCAGAAAATGCGCAAGGCGGTGGCCGCCATACACGCCGTTCCAAAGAACCCGGAAGATTCCCAGAACCTGACCAACCGCCGAGTCTTCGACGGTCTGATCATCGTAGCCCAGATTCACTGCAGGCAACGAGGCAAGGAGTTCATCCAGCGAATCAGGGACGAGCGGGTGTCTCCTCTGTTTGAAGTCCGGACCTCCGAGCTGGGCAAACTTTCCGGAATCCCTGGCAAAAACTACGACCGCATCATCGAAGAGATCAATCGGATCTACGAGATGGATTTCGAGTGGAATATCTGCGGAGAAGACGGCGAGGTCATCTGGGAAAACAAGGCTCGACTCCTCACGAGCCTGGGCGTTGGGAAAAATCACAAAAGAGGCTACATCAGGTTCGCAATGGAACCAGAGATGCTGATCCTGCTCCTGGAGCCTAACCTTTGGGCGTCATTTTCCCTGTCCGTTATGCATGACCTCGGTACGTCAGCCGCATATTCACTGTTCCAGCAGACCCACCGCTACATCAACACGAACCAGAAGCTGACGGCTGCATTGCCGACAAAGACATGGATTGAACTTCTCGTCGGAAAGAACCGGTATATCAAGGAGGTCGATGGCAAGGAGGTCATCAATTACGGTGAGTTCAAGCGCCGTGTTCTGACGGATGCGATCGAGAAGGTCAACGAGGTCCCTGCCCTCACCTACAAGATCGAGCTGAAGGAACACCGGCAAGGAAACCGGGTTGCGCGGCTGCAGTTCAAGTTCATCCCCAAGAATCCGACTCTCCAGCTTGAATCAACCTGGCCGGAGGACATCCTGACCGTCCTGAAATCCATTGGGTTCCAAGACAATGAAATAGCCGACATCAGCCAGGTGCATTCGTCAGCGTCTGTGGCGGACGCCATCTGCCGGCTCAAGGAAGCGGAGCTGCGACTGAAGGCTCAAGGCAAGTCGGTTTCAGGCCGTAAGCCCTACTTCCTGGGCATCCTCCGCAATATCGCCGCCGGCGAAGACGAGATAGATCCTGAAAAGATCGAGGCCGAAGTGCGTGTCGAAATGGCGGAGCGTGCGGCCGAGGAGCGGAAGAAGAGGATGCAGGATGCTTACGATGAGCACCGACGCAAACGCTTCACTGCTTGGGTCGCATTCCTGTCCTTAGAGGAGCAGAAGCAACTGATCGCCGACTATGAGGCCAGCGAGGACTACAACCCTGTGCTGGGAAAGTCCTTGAAGAAGGGCTTGACTGAGGAAAACAAAAGCGGATTGACCACGCTCCGCGTCTGGATGGAAAAGCACCGGCCTGACACCATGGCCAGCATCTTCGACACACCGGAATATCAGAGCCTGGAAGGTTGGATGATGTGGAAGCTGGCTGGCGAAGATGCGATCCAGGGCTAATCGACATCTACGCCAAGATCGTGCAGCTGGGCTGCCAGCTTCCGGTTCTTGGCATCGAGGGCAACGAAACGCTGGAGGAGCTGGTCATGTCTAGCCTTCCACAAGATGCTGTCGTCAGTGGGTGCCGGCGCAGCCTTCTGCCTCTCCGCCTCAATAATTCCCTGGGGCAAGGGATTTTGCGCAGCAGCCTTCACCATCTGACGGAGATCGTCGACTCCTTGCAGAAGCAGGCGCTGGGAGTCCTGGTGGCCAGCAAGCAGCTTATCGACGTCAGCTCGGGCGGCTTCAAGGGAGGCCTTCAAAACTGCATTCTCGGTGGCCAGGGACTGTTCGCGCTCAATGCTGGCGTTGATGGCGTCCTCCAGGGCAACAATCCTCTGGTAAGGATTTGTCGTTTCCTGCCCCACCAGGGCGGCAGGCAAAGGCTTGTCCGTATTCGCCAGTTCCTCCAGCACTGTGCTGGCCGAACCGCCTCCGGCTTCCTTCAGGATGGAGCGCACGGAACAGGACAATCCTTTAAGCCGCCTGCGCGCAATCACTTCCCGGATTTTTTCCCGGTACGAATGTTTCGAGCGTTTTTTGGTGGGGGGGGTCGGGTCGTCACTCATAGTAGCACTATGGTAACAGTCGTTATCAAACCATGCAGAAATGAATTATCGCGGCCGTGGAACAGACGTAATTCCGTGGAACATCCATGCTGGAAATACGATTCAAACATCGAACCGGCGTGGGTTTTGGCGGGCATCGTCCAGGCATGTCCAAAATCCGTGGAACAGCATGCCGGCGGTATAAACAAGGCATCGAAGACACGTCTCCGGTCACCGGCAAGACGTCATTATCGTATCGCCATTTCGGCACCCCAGCAATACGTTCCCGCCCTGCCGTCGATGTCCGTTGTGGACAAGGTGCGAACCAATGAAAGGTGTATGCCGAGTCCATTCCTACACCTAAAGGCCGTTTTTGAGCGATGTTTGGCCGTTGCGGTTTACAAGGTGTCGACCATACTTGCGCGATTTGGATGTACCGCCCTTGTGGGGGCAGATAAATCGGTTCAAAAACGCATGTGCGATTGTGGTTACATTGCAACGGTTGGTAGGGTAAAACCGGATAAAACGGGTTTTACCCTACCAAATACCATTGACAATGAATCACCCGTACTTGAATAATGCGTAAAAGCCTCCATAAGGACAAATCGAAATGAGCGAACTAAGACCTACCTATGCTTACGTTGCCAACGTCGAGCACCGCTTAAAGTCTGCTGCCGCCTTGCTGGGCGTGTCGGAAAACACCCTACGCACCACGCTTGCCGAGAGTGGCATTGAAGTGCGCCGGGCCAACCACGACAATCCTAGTGCGCCTGCAGTTCGCCTCTTCGATCTGCCGACCATCTTCCAGATTGCCGAATATCGTCGCTCCAAGAAGCTGACCAAGGCGCCCGAAGGAAAGAAGCCGGTTGTCATCGCCATCGAGATCATCAAGGGCGGGACTGGGAAGACCACTACCGCCGCGGAGGTGGCTGTTCAGCTTCAACTCCAAGGTCTCAGGGTTCTGGGTATCGATATCGACATCCAGGCGAACTTCACCCAGCTCATGGGCTATGAGGCCGATTTCACTCACGAGGAAGCCGAACAGAACGGCCTGACAAGCGATGCGATCGTCGATGGCACTTTCGCCACCATCTGCGGCCCCTTCATCGAGCGCAATGGGCGACCTGTCGATGCCTCGAGCATCATCAAATATCCGTTCGGTCCGAGCGGCCCTGCCATCATCCCGGCTGACACCTTCTTTTCAGACCTTGAACAGGACATTTCGAAAAGCGGCGGCAAGCGGGAACTCGTCTTCCAGAAGTTTTTCAGGGAATCCCTTGCGGGGAATGTCCCAGGGCTGAACGTAGGTGATTTTGACGTCGTTCTTTTCGATTGCCCACCGAACATCAGCTTCGTCGCTACCAATGCCCTCGCAAGCGCTGACATCGTGATCGCGCCGGTGAAGATGGAATCATTCTCCGTGAAGGGCCTTTCCCGCCTGATCGGCGAGGTGAAGACGCTCTGCCATGAGTACAAGCACGAGGTTAAGCCTCCCGAGCTCGTCATCCTTCCGACCTACTACTCCACGAACCTCCCGCGCGTTGGCCGCATGCAGGAAAAGTTGTCGCAGTACCGGAATAACACCTCGCCAGTCTCTATCAGCCAGAGCGAGGAATTCCCGAAGTCCACTGACAACTACATGCCCCTGACTCTCATTAAACCGACATGCCAACCCGTCAAGGAATATCGGGTTTTCGTTGACCATCTGATCAAGAAGATCAACGAAGTTTCAAAAGCGCGCGCTGGATAAAGGTAGGAATTACTGATGAAACAACGGACTATCAGAAAGCCGGACATGCCCCTTCAAGGGCTGCCGCCGGCCCCTTCGTCGGCGCAAGGGGAACCCGAACGTGAACAGTCTCCGGCTGCTGCCCCTCAAGACACCGGGGCCCGGCAGCAGGCAGCTGACAACAATCAGAACCAGCACGCAACGCTTACCCTGGTTGGGAAGCAACAGGTCATCAAGATTCCTGTGACCAAATTGCGGGTGTCGCCCTTCAACGCTCGCAAGATTCGCCCGCCTAAGCGGATTACGAAGATTGCCGAGAGCATGAAGGTCGAGGGGCAGGTTGATCCCCTGTACGTTTACCCTGGCATTGGCGAAGACGAGGGATACTTCATGGTCCTGGGCGGCGAAACACGCCGTCTTGCAGCGCTGCAGATTTCCAAGCCCGAACTGGACGCCCTGGTTGATACCAACGTCGATCCGAACGACGGCCTGGCACTGACAAAGCTTTCGAGCATCCTCAACGACTCGGCCGACGAAACTCCTCTCGATAAGGGGATGTGTGCGATCGAACTGGTTGGCAAAGGCTACACCCAAGTTCAGATTGCAGATGCCCTGGATCTCGATAGCCATACCACTGTCCAGCGTCTGATCAAGCTCGCCTCCCTACCTAAGCGGTTCATCGATCTGGGCCAGGAGTACCCCGATAAGTTTTCCGGCTCCCTTGGCGACCTGATCAATCGGGCTCTGGAAAAGCACGGCGACGAATTTGCCTTTTCCTTACTGGAAAGCGCCCTCCTCCGCGACATGACCCACAAGAAGATCGAGGCCGCAATCAAGGAAGGCCCAGTGGACAAGACTGGAGGCGAAGAACGCGGCAAGCGTCTTCGCCGTGATGGTGGTTTTGACATTCCGACACCCGGCGCTCCCGGGGGGCGTTACGACGTATATAAGTCGAAGACCCCTGGTCTCAAGGTGCTGAAGATGCAGATCGAGGTCCCGGATGATTTGGCCAAGGATCTCCATCACGATATCAGCGAACTGCTTCAACGCTTTATCGAAACCGCAAAATCTCAACAGTAACGATCAGCAAGAATCAATAATGGTTGCATTGGCGATGATGCAAAGGCCTAGAATCCTCCCGCCGTCGGCGAGGGCGGCCTTCGCTCATCGTCAATGTCACCCTTGCACGTTAACGTGCAGCCCCATTGCAGTGCAGCAAACCTTGCACGTTAACGTGCAACCCTACCCCTGCCCTACCTCTCTGCTTTACCGTCAGTGCGTTTTGCACGTTGACGTGCAAAGGCCAAGTCCGAAGACTCGAGCCGCCCGGCACGTTAACGTGCAAAGCACAACTGGCCGTGAACCGCCGCACGTTAACGTGCAAGCGCGCCTCGGCCGCCCGGCATTGCACGTTGACGTGCAAGCCCTCCCCTGCCCCACCTCCCTGCTCAACCGTCAGTGCGTTTTGCACGTTGACGTGCAAAGGCTGAGTCCGAAGTCGCGGACCGCCCTGCACGTTAACGTGCAAAACATGATTGGCCGCGAATCCCTGCACGTCAACGTGCAAGGTCATTCTGAGCGGCGAAAAGACTCGATGCACGTTAACGTGCGAGGACCATTAGATACGGGATTGAAGGGGCGGCCCGGAATCCAGCCCCACCAAAACAGAACTGACAAAGACTTAGGCCCAGGCAAACCACCTGGGCCTAAGTCTTTCTGGAGGCCGGAAATGAATTAACCAGATTTACTTTGTGCCGGTGGAACGTCGAAGCGGCAACTTTGACTTCTCGCGGCCTGAAAAAGGAAACGCCCCAAAGCGGCAACTTTGAGGCGTTAGGGGTGAGAGATCTGTTGAGGACTCCCGATCAGACAATTGGAATCCTAAACACCCTCTTCCCCCAAGTCAATCGAATTTGAATCGGCGGATAAGCCGAGGGGGGTAATCATGCCAACAGTTCACAAGAACGTTGGTGGGGATAGTGTTGTTTCTAAATCGCGAGGAAGCTGCTCGAAGAAAAGACTTCGGGATGATGTGGCGGTCCCCGCTCGATATAGAAACCGGCCATCGCCAGTACGCGTTGCAATCTATCGGGTGTGGGAAAAATCATCGGATCTTGGCTTGACCAGGGCGACCGCCCGGGTGCTTCAGGCAATAATTGCTTCAGGGGTTTCCTCGAGCGATCCCTACGCACCTGTGTTTGCAAAAAAGGCCACCATCGCAAAGCTCGCAGACTGTAGCGAGGCGACTGTCTATCGCGCTATGACTCAACTGGAGAAGAAGGGCCTGATCGTCCGAAATAGCCAAATGCGCCTTGAAGACGGAATGCTCGATATAGGTCTTGTCCAGATTACCGAGCAACTGGGCGTTATTGCCGGGCTCGTTTCCAACGAAACCAATGATTCGCCTATTCCTGTGAACAACAAAAAACAGGCATCTGAAACAAGTCCTACGAAACCCAAATTGCTCGCATCTGAAGAGTACCGACCTGGTGAAGCTGACGGCTCAAGCAGAGAACCTACGAGTTGGTCTGAAGACTCCCGTTTCGCACCCGAAAATTCAGAGCCAGGCGATGAGTCGAAGGCCCAAATGATAGACGGTTTGAAAGACGGCCCCATATATACGGGGGAACATAGGGTGTATCCAAAGGCTTCAGTTAACTACCAGTCCACGCGCTCAGGATTTGTCCGTTTGGATGGTCGATCAGTGGCGCAGGAACTGGTTTGGTTAATCACGGAAAAAAGACTGACTTACGGCCAGTTGTTCAAACTCCAGACTCTGGCAAGGCAAGTACCAGGTCAGCAACTTGCAGACTTTGTTGCCTACAGAAGCGAACGCATCAAACAACTAACAACTACTAACGATTGTTATCGATATATCAAGAAGTTCATCGACGAGGGCATTGATGCCCGTTACCTCTGCAGCGAGCGGGCGAAGAAGCAACATCGGGTGAAAAGGACCACCCAGCGTAAGCACGTAGAGGACGCCGTTCTGACGTGGGCCAAGGCTTTCGATGGCCGAATCCTGGTGAGCAAAGCTACTGGCAAGGCCTACATGGTTCACGCCACAAGCCGGACGATCGAATTGGTCCAGGATGGGCAACTGACTAACAACTCCATGAAGCTCGACCGACGTTTCATGCGGGCTGTGCAGGCAGGTTCCCTGATGCCGCAACAAGCGCCCCATAAGGCAGTTGATGATGTCGCTGTTCGTCCGGCTAAGCGACCGCGCACGGAGGAGGAATATCAGCGTGCTGAGAGTTCGTTGGCTGCCATGAAGGCGTTGCTGGCGAAGTCCTCAAACCATGCCCCAGGCCGTATAAAGTAGGGGAGGGGAGGGGGCTTGACATGGGAATACGTGTGATCGCAAAATGCGAACATTGCCTGAAGTCTAGGCACCAGATTTTTTAGCTCAGACGTAGTTTCATTGTCGGGCTGCAGGTTTTTCGGGTGACCGAGAACGCTAGCAGAGCAGCGATACGCTCCGCTTACATCTGGCTCAGCAACTTGAGCTAGGTACCTGCAACCCTTTGGGGACTCATACTCCCCAACGGGGCTTATGACGTCCTCAGAAAACGAGGTACGTCATGAGTAGTGCAGTCTCTCAAGGGGCTAATTGCCCCCTTGTTGCCGCGCCTCACCCGGGAACGCAAGTTCTCCTCCGGTGGGCAAAATGGCAAGCCCAGCACCGCTGTATGAGAGCCATTCGGATTGGTGTCTTCCGCAAGGACGACGCACGTCTGGTGGTTTATCAATACAGCTATTCCCTGTGTGGTGTCCTGAAACTGGCGGATTCAAAGCCGAAGATCAGGGACTTTCGCGAATGGCGTCAGCCGTTCGATAAGGTCAAAGGGAAGCTGGTTCAACGCGGTTGGGTTCTGATCCGCGAGAACGAGGAGGTGAGTCATGTTGCTCACTGATGTCGATCTCTTCGGTCACCCGGTTGCAACGCCGCAAGTAGTACCCCCTCCACGTCGTCGTGTTGTTTCGCAAGCTGCAAAGCGGGCGAAGCTCGCACGTCATCTCGAGGCGTCCAACAATCTCGTGCTGTTCGACGAGCTGCTGGATTTTCTCAAAGCCCCGTTGTTAAAGCAGCAGATCGACATGGATGCGACGTTCGCATCTGATGTCGGAACGGTGGCGGTCATCGAAGTTGATGAGGATGGCACGACGCAGGACGCGGATTCGGCAATCCAGATTCCCTATGAAGCATGGGGGGAGGAATGGGTAACCGACTCCAATGGCCTGGCCTGGTCGAAGGAAGGTCTGTTGTTTACGCAAGTGCGTCTCTTCTGGCGGTCAATGGAAGAACTTGCGCTCAACAACAACGAACAGGAGAAGTGGTCTGTTCTGCGCTGGATTTTCCGCCCGGCGATCTGGAAGCATTACGTGTACGACAAACGCATTGGCCGCAGCCACTGCTTTGAAGTGCATGAGCGTGACGAGACGTTTTCTTTCCACAACTGCTGCATAGCGGCGCGCGTGGACGAGGACACGGTTCGAGAAGGTGTACGCAGGAATATTCCTGTGGAAGTAGTCAAGGCCGTCGAAAAAGTCTGCAAGTTCGACTGACGGTTCCCGCTAGGGGCGCATCCCCCTCGCGGGGCATGGCCCCTTTGTTTTTTGCCTTTGTGAAAGGGAAAACCATGTTTGATTTGTCTTCGATTCTTGTTGTTGTTTCCTACAGCCTCTGCGATGTGTTCGGGCTTGATCCGAATGAGGTTGATCCCAGCATCACTGTGGATGGGTATGCAATTCCTGACCCCGCCACGCTCGCTGATCCGACAGCTGCTGCATATGCTGCGTATCTGCGCTCCGCAATTCCGCCGATCGATCCGAACTATCAGTTCCGCAAGGAGCTGGTCCGGGATATTCGTTACTGGTGGCTGACCGGGGATGGTGATGTGATGTTGTTGTGGGGGCCTACCGGCTCCGGCAAGACCTCGGTCTTCGAGCAGTGGTGCGCCCGCCTGGGTATCCCGCTGTTTATGGCCAAGGGTCATCGTCGCTTTGAACCCCATGAAGCCTTCGGGCAGTTTGTTGGTGGGGAAAACGGGACGACGCCGTGGGTGGATGGTCCGGTGACGCTGGCGGCGCGGTATGGCTTGCCTTGCATCATCAATGAGTATGACCGCATTGCTGCGGACAGGACGATTGTGTTCAACGACGTGTTCGAAGGTCGTTCGTTCCCGATCCCTGGCAAGTCGGGTGAGGTGGTGACACCGCAGCCTGGCTTCCGCGTTGCCATTACGGCCAACACCAACCTGGTGGAGGACCTGAGTGGCAACTACGGAACTGCCAACACGCATGACATCTCGATTCTCGAACGTATCGTGGCCCTGCATATCGGGTACCCGGACGACGAAACCGAGACGAAGCTGTTGGAGAAAGAGCTGGAGCAATTCAGTGACGATCTGCTTACCTACTGGCTCGACCAGGAAGGCGTGAAGCTCTCGACTCAAACCGGCATCAAGGAAGGCTCTGCGATCTCGCGCGGGGAATTCATTGCTGGTCTCGTCGAAGTTGCACGGCGGATCCGGGCGCAGTCGAAGGATGGTGGCAACACCTCCGACGCCGCGCTCGAGCGCACGATGTCCACGCGGATTCTTCGCAAGTGGGCTCGTAACACGCTGGCGATGGCTGGCACGCCCGAGAAGTTGGGGCTGTCGGCTTTGCATCTGTCGCTGAAGAAGTACCTTTCCAGTCTCGCCACGGAATCCACCCGGATTGCTCTCCACCAAGCGGTGGAAAGCGTCTTTGGCGTCGGTGAACGTGTAAATCCGTAAGGAGATGCCCATGAGCAATAACAAGTTCGTGGGCGTTGCCTACTGGTCGGTGACCACCCAGGTCGCCGATTGGTTGGCCAAGGCGCTAGACGTCTTGATGCCGGTGGAGAAGGCTGGGTTGGCGGTGCTTGCATATGACTGTCTGCCCGGAGGTAATCAGCTGTCGATTCAGTTCGGCGATGAGCGGCACCAAATGCTCGTCAATGACGGTAAGGGGCGCGGAGTTGTGCGTGCCTCGGCATCGGCAACGATGTTTGTGGTTTGCCTGCTGGCCTTGCGAAAGGCCTTGGGCGACATCTCGGTTGTGACCGACTCACAAGAGACGATTCCAACCCTTCCACGCCAGAACTATCCGCTATACGCGGACACCTGGCAGCGCGTCCTCCCGGTCGCGCAAGAACTTGGATTGGCCACGGGAGCAGCTTTCACCGCTACCCACAAAGCCGTCCTCAACAACATGTTCTAAGGAGATAGAGATGAACCACCTGATCGACAAACTGCTGTTCCTGGTCTTTTTCGTTGTGATCGCAACAACCCTGTATTTCTTCTACCCGTACCGCACTCCGCGGGAGAAGAAGGCCTTGGCGTCCGGCATGGAAACCCTGGCCGATGCTCAACCCGAAGCAGTACAACAACAGATCGAACTCGACCCGGCCTTCGCCGAGCGTGAAGAGATCGTGGCGTCGCCCCTGATCGTGCGTCATCTGACAGACAAGGCGACGTTGCTGGTTCGTCACCGTGCGACCAAGCAAGCATGCACCGCACACCTGATCATCTGGTCGGGTGCCAAGCGGAAGAGCATATCGGACAGCTACTACGACCTGGGCGTGATCAAGGACGTGGCGGTGACCGATGAGACCGTCGAGCAGTTCGTGGCAATTGCCCAGGAACGACTCGTGGAGCTGGCTCAAGCAGGCAAGCGGAAGCGCAAAGCTGCAAAGGAAGCGAAGCAGGAAGTAGTTGAAGCAACTGAAGCTGTGGAATCGGCCCCGGTCGAAACTCCTGCAGCGCAGCCTGAACAGGTTGTGGTCGTCCCTCCGACTGTTGTGATGGAGGACACCCCGCCGGAGTCCATCAAGCTGAAGCGGTTCCCCTCGGTGTATCGCGGAATCATCACAGAAGTCGGGATGATGAAGCAGAACAAGGGTGATCGTGAGTATGACACTTTCGGTGTCCGTTACACGACGCAAGAAGGCGTTGTGGAAGCGGTGTTCGGCGCCAACCTCCGCACGGCCCTGCGCGAAGCGAAAGCTGACGTAGGTGACCATGTTGAGATCCTGAAGATCGGTCGCAAGACCATCGAGAAGGGTAAGGCACCGATGAACCTCTTTAAGGTAGCAAAGCTGGCCCAGCCAACTGCGTAGCACCTTCTTCTAGCAGGAGCGGAAACCTTCGGGTTTCCCTCCTTGCTTTTCTTCAATGCCGATTCATCGAGTCCGTATCGAAGAGAAGCATGTCCAGGTTTTGCTCCGTGAGGAGACAAGCCGCAGCCTCGGTCGGTTATCCGAGTGCTCTCTTACTCACCGCTTCATGTGAGTGAAATTGGGACGATGTTCTGTCCCAAGTAATTCAGAAACGCCCACTTGTCATGCGTAGCATGGGGTGTGCAGTTCTGGAAACGCGGTAGCAGGCAGGATCGCTACCTTCTCAATTTGCATTCCATCCGAGTGGCATCCCTATCTCAACGTGCTTCGTACGCTGGTCGGGTCGGCATGCAGACAACGTGACAAGAAGTTTTGTCAACGAACCTGGAGTGATTGAATTATGGCTTCTGTAAACAAGGTTATCCTGGTTGGGAATGTTGGCGCTGACGTAGAGACGCGCTACATGCCGAATGGTGACGCTGTTGCGAATGTGCGTCTCGCTACTACCGAGTCCTGGAAGGACAAGAACAGTGGTGAGAAGCGCGAAGTGACGGAATGGCACCGGCTCGTGGCGTATCGCAAACTGGCCGAAATCTTCTCGCAGTATGTGAAGAAAGGCAGCCAGCTCTACATCGAGGGTCGCATCAAGACCCGCAAGTGGCAGGACAAGGATGGTCAGGACCGCTATACGACCGAAATCGAAGTGACGGAAATGCAGATGTTGGGCAACCGCCGCTCCGGTGATTCGGAAGGTGCTGGTGACGATCGTCCTGCTGGCCATCAGCGCAGCGGCGGCGGAGGTGGAAATGGTGATGCACCGGCCCCGGAACCCCGTCGCAAACCGGCCCCGTCCTTCGATGATCTTGGCGACGACATACCCTTCGGGCATATGTCAATGGCATATGATCCGATGTTTATCCGGGCAACCGGAAGTGTTCGCCGTGTAGTCTAAATCGTTGCATTTCAACCCTTTGCGGGACCATATCCCGCAAGGGGTGATGGTTCCCGCTCAATCAGTTTAGAGAGGAAATCATCATGTACGGTGCACCGAAAGTTGGATACGGAACGGAAGTTGTTCAATCCTTCAACGCCCTGATCGATGCGATCAAGCGTCGACAAGTGCTGCGCCCGCGCAGCCTCTTCGCCATGTGCCTGGCGGGTGTCGATTTCGCGGTAAAGCTCCTCCCCAACGGCTTCGTTGAAGTGGATGGTGTGGTCCCGCCGCTGACCGTCGAGAAGGAAATCGAGGATGCCATGAAGGAGTTTGGCGCAATCCTCGAAGAGGTTCTGGTGCCGTAATGCATCCGTCCTTCATCCCGGTGCTGTCCAGCAATATCGACGGCTACCTGTACCTGGCTGCCAAGAGCACGCTCCTCATCACCTTCAAAAGTGGTGGGACGTACGCCTATGACAACGTGCCCCAGTCCGTAGCAACGGGCTTCGGAAACGCTTCGTCGAAGGGTAAGTTCTTCCAGTCGGACATCAAGGATCGCTACACCACGTCGAAGCTCTCAGACGCGGACGTCGCAAACTTGGTGGGTGGGAATGCTGCATCAGCGGCATCTGCTAAACCTCCCCGCAGAAAGCCTCGCGTGTCGTTTGAATCCCTGATTCAGCAGCACCCGATTCTGTCTGCGGTCTTCTGAAGTTCAGGCCAGTAAAGGTAAGCCTTCGGGCTCCTTTCTGGCCGGCTTCCTTTCAGGTTACTTCCCAATGCGCTGGCATCGGAAAGTGACCTGGCGAAAGCCAGCAACGATTTTCTGGAGTGATCCAGTGACGGGCGCGCCCGATATAGCGCGATCTCCATCCGGCCATCTGGCTGGGTACCCCGTACTGCTGCCAGGTACGGTTTCTTTCCCCGGACGGGACTTGCCTCCCTTCCGGGGGACTTGTTCTCCGATCTGGGTATTCGGCTTTGGTCCGACACCGAGGGGTTCGCTAAGAGCCTTGCCGTGTCCGTGATCAGGGCGTTTAGCCAACCCGTCAGTCCATCCTGGACGCTGACGGGCGCACATTCCCTGAAAGGAGTAACACCATGGAAAAGGGCGTCTTGTCCTTGGCCAGCCCCGAGCTGGCGAACCGTCGTACCGTTGTTGCAATGCCCAGCCCGATTCTCGGCAGTCTGCGTTGGCCCAATCGACCGATCTTTCCGGAAGGTAATCCCTGCTGGACGTTCATGGTCGAGGGGAACAACGCTCAGTACGCCGTGGCGGTAGGGCATACGGAGAATGGCCGGCCCCATCCCTTCGAGGCCTGGGTCCTGGCAAACGAGCAGCCTCGCTGTCTCGGCGCCCTGGCAAAAACCCTGTCCGCAGACATGCGTACTCAGGATCGCGCCTGGCTCTCCAAGAAGCTCGAAGTCCTCGAGGCCGTGACCGGTAGCGAAGCTATCGACATGCCCTTGGGTGAAGGACGGCTTCTCGCCAGCAGCAACTCCGCGGCGATCGCTCGACTCGTCCAATACCGGCTGAAGATGCTTGGTGTCGATGTCCCGGAAGAAGGGGAGTCGTCGCCGCTCATCGATGCCATGCTGCCCGTTCGGGATGCCGGCCACGAAGGAACGCTTTCGTGGACCGCCGACATCAAGAACCCGCACGCCGGCGACGACTTCACGGTTTTCCTGCCCGAAGTCGAAACCAGTGACGGTGTTCATCGCCCGATCGCTGTCCGCTTGTCCGGCCGCTACCCGCGGGACCTGGACGGGTTGGCCGCGCTGCTGACGATGGACATGCAGATCGTCGATGTCGCCTGGATCGGCATGAAGCTCAGAAAGCTCGTGGATTACGACGAGCCGATGGGGTCGTTCTTCGCAAAGGTGCCTGGCACTGGAGCAACAGAACGCTTCCCGAGCATCGTGGCGTATCTGGCACGCCTGATCATCCATCGCTACGCGCAACTGGGTTTGCTGACTTCGGCCGGCTACCCCGTGGTCGAGATGGGTGTGATGGTGGAGGTGCCTGGTGACACCAGCAACGTTCTGCCGGTTGCAGCTTGACCAATGAGAGACACGAATCCTTCGGGGTTCTGTCTCTCAGTCCTTTCGACGTTTGCCCCATGCCGCTTGAGAAGGCCGCATCGGGCAGTTGTTGAACCGATTTTGTTCCGTGAGGAACGAAACGCCGCGTCTGTCGTTTATCGGACGCTTCACTTCGACCAGGTTCATCGGTCGGAACCCTCGTGTGCTGTTTGCACGAGTTTCATTTGGGCCCCGAAAGGGACTCGACACTAACCCGTGCGGGTGGTCCTTAAAAATACCCCCGCCTGGGGGTCGGATCATTTCGCACTCAGCTGGGAGAATTTCCATGCAAGACGTGCTTAATGAAAAACTGACGCTGGTGAGCATCAATATCAGCACCTTCTCTGGTTATCGTCGTGCTACCCGCGATCACATCGCGGCGCTCGGAGGTAGCCTGCCGGCAAGTGCGGCCATTACCGAAGGGTCGATCAAGGTCTTCCCCGGTGACGGAACGAAGGCTTTGCAGACCGTCCGTCGTGGCGTGTTTCGCAAACTGCAGGCAAAGGGTGTGAAGGCCTTGGGATCGCAGAATGTCTTTGCGGTTCTGACGGACGACCTGCCCGGTATCGAGAAGGAAATCGCTGACGCACAGGCGGAGTACAAAGCCGAGCGTGATGCCCTTGAAGCCAATTATGATCAGATGTTCGAGGGTCATGTGGCTGCCAATCCGGAAGCCGAAGCGATCATCCGGTCGCTGAAGGTTGATCGGGCGACGGCAATCGCCAAGTGTCGCTTCAGCAGTGACGTCTTCAAGATCGCTCCCTTCGTCCGCGAAGGTCAAAGCGAGGAGGAGGGCGTCGAAGGAATCGTTCGCGGCCTCGGCCGGCAGCTGTATGAGGAGATCTCTTCCGAAATGGAAAAGCTACTCAAGAACGACGCCTTTGCGAAGAACCAGCGTGTTGGCCAGAAGTCCCTGCGCCCGCTCAAGGCTGCAGTGCAGAAGATGAAGAAGTTGTCCTTCCTCGATCCGTCGGTGGAGGGCGCCATCACTCTGATCACTGACATCCTGAAGGCACTGCCGCAGGAAGGCTACATCCAAGGACAGTCGTTCATAACCCTGGAGAAGCTTGTGGAAACCGTGTCCGATACGGACACGCTCCTCAACGCCGCTTCCAAGGTGAAGAACGGTGTGCCGGCGTGCGATGTGTTGTTCCCGCCGATGCCTGTCCAAGCAGTACAAGCAGTTGAAGAACCCGCGGTTGAAGAGGCTGTGCAAGCAGCTGAAACGACCGAAGCAGTACCTGTCGCCCCGGTAGCAGTTCCGCCGGTTAGCGTCAGCCCGCAACAACAAGTGGTGATGTTGCCGCCGGTTCCGGCATCCGCTGTCCCTGCCTTCAACAAGGCGGAAGATGGTCGGGTGAAGGAAAAGCTGGGTCAGATGGGGATCACTCCTCCGTCTGCTCCGGTCCGTGCAGCTCCAGTGCTGAAGCCGCGCGAGGCCCTGAAGACCAACGCTCTGATGTTCTAAGCGGAGGCGATCATGGCTATTCGTGCTCAATCACTGGATCGGGCTCTGCCCTCCATCGCTGGCTTTATCGCAGACCGCACCGGCATCCCCATCATCCGGGGTGACCGTGCCATGACCGACAACAAGGCGATTTACCTGCCGCGTCGCCGGTCTGAGATCGACCTGACCGAGCGAGATCTTGTGGAGTCGGTGGCTTACCTCTATCACGAGGCTGGCCACATGCTCCACTCGAACTTCAAGCTCGCCGCAACGAACCCGCTTCAGCGTGCCCTCACCGGCACGCTCGAAGACATCCGGATCGAACATCTGGTAATCGGTAAGTTTCCGGCAGCGCGGCGTTACCTGTCGCGCCTGGTTGGGATGGTGGTTGAAGATGGTGCCAATGGCGGGAATGGTTTTCCCCCGCTCGATGGGTCCGAAACGGAGTCAGCAATTCTGCAGCGGTACATGATGTATCGCCTGCGCCATGAAGTGCTCCGTCAGGAACCGATAGCTGCACTATCGGCCGGTGCAATCAAAGTCGCTAATGCTCGCCTTCCCCAAGGCATGCTGACGCGGCTGGACGCCTTGATGTTCCAGGTGACCGATTGCACCACTGAAGACGAAGTGTTCGAGCTCGCCGACGCGATCATTTCGATGATCAAGGAGGAGAAGGAAAAAGAGGAAGAACGCCAACGTCAGCAGCAGCAACAGCAACAGCAGCAGTCCGGAAATCAAGCCGGCCAAAACCAAGCCCAGCAGCAAGGGCAGCAACCTGGTGATGGTGAGCAAGATGACGGGCAGGGCGCTGGCCAGCAACACGGTCAGTCGTCCGGTGACGAGCAAGAAGGCGACGAGGACGGGGGGCAGGGTGGCCAGCAGCAAGGTCAATCTGCCAACTCCTCCCAGTCGGGTGGTGCAGGTCAGTCCGACTCTTCGGAAGAAGAGGACGGCGATGCGTCTGGTATGTCGGGACGCGGAGCTGGTGGTAGCGGATCTGACGACGGGATGGCGGAAGCTCTCGACCAACTACTCAGTATGTCCGACCAGGACGTGCAGGAGGACCTGGGCGAGATGCTTCAGAATGCGCTCAACGCCGCAGCCAACAACGAAGGCTATGGTGGCGAGTGCATCCCGATGCCCAACATCCACAAGGCAAGACTTGGAACGGTTCCTGTTGATATGGCGCAGCTTCGTGCCAGCGTCAATGCGACCCGGACCAGGACCTTGCAGTGGATGAGTTCGGTTGCCGACGGAGACGTCTCGCATGCCCGCTCGGGGATGCAGATCGATTCGTCGCGCATCTGGCAGGGCAGGCTCGGTGGCAGCATCTTCGTCCGCCAGGACGAGGGGATCGACATCAATGCAGCAGTCGAGATTGTCATCGACCGTTCCGGTTCCATGCAGCATCTGATTGGCCAGGCGGTGCAAGCTGCCGTCGCAACCATGTTGGCCTTCGACGTGCCGGGATTGAAGACGCAAGTTTCGGTCTTCCCCTGGTACAGCAACGGTGATGAAGGGGTAGCTGTCGTAAAGCGTTGGGACGAATCTCCCAAGCAGCTGGCCGGCCGCGTAGCAAGCATCTCCACGGATGGTGGCACGCCTATGGCGGAAGCCCTCCTGTTTGCTGCCTCGGATGTCATCCGTCGTGAAGAAACGCTGAAGATCGTGCTCGTCGTGACCGACGGCGAGCCGAACGACCGCGACGCCACGAAATACGTCATCGACCGCGCTCGCGCTGATGGCATCACAGTTGTCGGGTTAGGCATTGGCATCGATGTATCGCCGGTGTTCGACACCAGGTATGCCGCGACCATCACGAACGTCGGGGAGCTGTCAGCCTCGATGGTCAAGCTGGTCAAGGCCGCTTTTGAAGACAACCGCAGTAGGAATTAACACTGCCTTTTGCATCCCCGACATCACGTTGGGGGTGCTTTTCTTCCCGTTTTCTAGGACGAGAGCATGAAGAAAAGCACTTTTTCCCATGAACCGGGTACCCGGTAGCGGTAACCTAGCGACATTGGAGCACTACTCATGAATCTACTCAGCCTCACCACGAATCCGACAGAAGATCCCCTGGTCTTCGATACTTGCTGGATGACCGGCCTGGTCCAGAAAGGCCGCATCCGCGTGACCGTCCCGCGTCTTGATGATGCGAGAACCGCGGCCGAACTGGCAGCCGCTCAGTACCTGCTGACGGTGAAGAACGTTTGTGGCCACAACAAGGCCGGCGCCGGCCTGGTGATCCGCACCAGCTGCAGCACTATCATCGAGCTGGCCAATGGCACCTCGAGCAAGAGCTATCTTGCGCCGTACGCCAACTTCCTCCGGACGCGCTTCCTGGGGGTGACGATCGAGCACCATGAGGCGCCGTTCATGTGGGCCGACGAGCTGTGCGAACGCCAGGTCGATTTCATCGAGGTGGAGAAGCCCAGCATGACCGTCATCGAAATTGCCGATATCGGCCCGGTCGAGCTGACCGCCCACGCTGTCGAAAAGTACGTCGCTCGCTTCGAACGCAAGCCGGAGAAAGCCTGGCGCGAGCTGCAGCGGATCGGCCGGGACGGCAAGCTGGCCACCCTGATCGGGCGCAGCGCCTTGCATGACGTCAAGCACCGCCGCCCGGGCCGCTACGTTCTGGACCCGAAGCGAGACGTCATGCTGGTGATCGCCGAGCCCGACAAAGCAGGAATGCTTCCCCGCCTGGTGACGGTGGTTCGGCCGGAGCCGAACGCTCGCCTGGTGGAGACGGAAGCAGCCTGAAGATTACCTTTACGCGATCGCGACGACCGGTCGCGCCACGGGAGGGGTGTATTCGAATTCCCTGACGAATTCGACCAGGCCATCCAGGGAAAGCGGGCGCGAGAAGATATAGCCTTGCGCCTCATCACAGCCCAGGGACTGAAGCAGCAGAAGGGAATCACCTCTCTCCACCCCTTCTGCCACCGTCGTCAGGTTCATGGCCTTGCCCATGCCAACGATAGCTGCAAGGAGCGGCCTCTTGCTGGGGTCGCTGGCAGCCAGGTCACCGAAAGACCTGTCGATCTTGATCGTGTCCACCGCGTACCGGTGGAGATAGGCCAGGGAAGAATATCCCGTGCCGAAGTCGTCGACAGCGAACTTGATACCCATGTTGTGAAGCCGCTCAATACGTCCCTGGACGACCTCGTTATCGGCCAACATAACCGACTCCGTGATCTCGAGCTGAATCATGCGGGCCGGAATTCGCGCCTCATTGATCGCCTGAACAATGATCTTCTCGATGTCCGATTGATTGATTTGGACCGCCGAGATGTTCACGCTGAACACGATCTCAGGCATTCCCTTAGCCAGCCAAGCGGCTGCATATCGGCACGTCTCCTCGATGACCCACTTGCCGATCGGAATGATCAGTCCATTCTTCTCGGCGACATCGATGAACTTGCTCGCCGAAACATAATTCCCATCTTCCTTTTTCCACCGTAGCAGCACCTCGACACCCACGGTCCGACCCGTCCCCAAGTTGACGGAAGGCTCGAAAAAGATCGCAAATTCCTTTCGCTCGATGGCGCCGACCAGCTCCGAGTGCGTCGTGAGGCTTTCCTTGGCGTGGGCGTCCTCGAGGCCGGGATAGTAGACGGTGTAGACCCCTTTCCCGAAAGCCTTGCCGCGGTACATGGCCAAGTCGGCTTTGCGGGACAGCTCATCCATTGTCTTGCCATGGAAGGGGTAAATCGACGCGCCCAGACTGGCGCCTGTGGCTATGGATTCTCCAGCAATCGAGAACGGTTCCTGCAGCGCCTGCAGGAGCTTCCAGCAGACCTTCTCAGTGCTGTCCTTCGGATCCCCATCGACCATTCTATGGATGACGATAAACTCGTCACCGCCAATCCGGATTACCTCGTCCTGGGCATCAACAGCCAGGCGGAAACGGTTGGCGACGGCCGCCAGAAGCAAATCCCCATTGCTGTGCCCCAAAGTGTCATTGACCAGCTTGAAGTTGTCGAGGTCAATGAAGATCAGCCCAAGGTAGGCGTTCGCATTGCTGGTCTCCTCCAGAATTCGGGGGAAATTGTCGACCAGGTACTGGCGATTTGAGAGTCCGGTGAGAACGTCCCGATGAGCAACCATCTGGATGGAATCACGGCTATGAACGAGCTTACGGATTCCGATGGTTGCGATGACGCCGGCGAGGATTGCGACCAGCGCGGCCACGATGTCCGAAATGATTTCTTGGTATGGGCCGGACAGCGCCTCATCGTAGGAAAGACCGACCACGGCATAGATCTCTGTCCCCTCCAGTTGCTCAAAAGAAGCTAACCGGCGAATGCCGTCCACAGGAGAGTCGGATAGGGCGTAACCCTGCGCCAGTCCGCTCTTGATCATGCGAGTAATCGGAGATGAGTCGGGTATCTCTTGTCCAAAAACGGCGGTGGACACCGGGAAACGGGATAGCAACTTGTTCTTGCTCCGCAGCGTGATGCTCGAGCTGGGCCCCAGGGCGAGAGATGAATAGAACGGTTCGAAGACTTCGGCAATTGCCAGATTGATGACAATGACGCCGCCGAACGTGTCACCGAAATTCACGCGCCTTGCGACATGAATGCCATTTTTCCCGCTGGCCCGCCCGTCCTCGTTGGGACTGACAAAGGTAGTGCTTAGGCCGTACTTCAGGGCCTTGAAATAGCCGCGGTCATTGAGGTCTGTGAAGTTCTTGCCCACTACGCCATAGCGTCGAATGCCATCGGCGCCGATGATGGTGAAGGAGGCAATCCCGTTCAGCCTGGCTCGGTGGCTATTCAACAGCTTTTCGATTTCTTCGCGGCGCTTGGGAGAGACATCGGTGTTCATGTCCTCATACGTCAAGTGGTCCTCGATCTCCATGAGGAGACCCTGCGCGCGGTCGAAGTAGAACTTGTCGTGGGCCGCGATCAAGTGGGCATAGGCAGTAGCGCGCTCACGAATCAGCTCGTTTGCATCCCGGAAGGTGCCAACAGTGGTGAAGGCGAGATAGCTGATCATTCCAATCAGCGACAGCCATAGAACCGCCAAGGTCGTTCCAGGGTGGGCGGTAAGAACCTTGCGAATGGGGGCTGGCATGCTCACACCTCCTTAGCTGCGACGAGGGGCGAGACAATCTTCGCGGCAGCCCAGGCATTACGAATGGCGCGCGATAGACGATCAGCGTCCCCTGGGCCAAGCGGAATTCTCTGGCCATCAATCTTCAGCACAGGAGGAAAAGCGAAGGGGAGGGGAGCCCCAATGCTGGCTTCATCCAGAGACAAGGAGTGGCTTATCGTGGTGCGCCGGCTCTTCGATGCCAGTTCGATCTTAGCCTCGGGCAGGATGCAGTCCCCCGCGCCGCAGAAATCCTCGGCGTTACTGACCATACCGCTGGCGTCGCCCTCCAGAAGGCGATCAAGTAGCTCCGTGACTTTGCGATGGTCGCTGATAGCAGCGTCTTCAAGGCTTGTCAGTACACGGTCAGCATTTGGAAGTTGACGAAGAAATCCCGCAATCACGATAAAGTCCTCGGTTACAGCACACGATCAGCCGCCATAGGCGGCATCATGCACCAATATGGAGAATTGGTATGTCCTATTTCACGAGCCAGGCTGAAACCTACAAGGGGTTCCGTCCGAGTTACCCAACCGCATTGTTTGACTGGCTGCGAACGATTGCAGCCGGAGACACGGCATGGGATGTGGGGTGTGGAAGTGGGCAAGCCAGCGCGGCGTTGGCCCGGGTGTTCAACAAGGTTGTTGCGACCGACACCAGTCAGCCGCAACTTGCGCAGGCGCCGGCTCTGGCGAACGTAGATTACCGCTGCGAAAGCGCAAGCCGGTCGACGATAGGCTCCACGACGATAGGACTGACCCTCGTCGCCCAGGCGCTGCACTGGTTCGACCTGGAGCCCTTCTATGCAGAAGTGAGGCGAGTATCGTTGCCCGGGGCGCCGCTGGTAGCCTTGACCTACAATCTGCTCTCGATTGAGGGAGTGGACGAAGTGATCCGGCATCTCTATCACGACCTCCTCGGACCCTTCTGGCCGGCAGAGCGTCGGCATGTCGAGAGCCGTTACCAGGAGCTGCCATTTCCATTCCAGCGCATTGAAGGCCCTACCTTCGCCATGCATGCGCAATGGACCTTGGAGCACCTGGTCGGTTACCTCAGAAGCTGGTCGGCCCTGGTTCTCTACGAGCGGGAGACGGGAGCTGACGCTTTGGCGGCGATTCGGGGGCAGCTGGAAAGTGCATGGGGCGACCCCGCGTCCGCCAAGGACGTGAAGTGGCCGCTGACCATTCTGGCTGGTAGGTAAACTCGAACGCGCCATAGTTGTGGATTAGAGGCTTCCGACGTTCATCCGCCCGACAACCCTCCCGACGATGAGAACCTTCCCTTCCATCTCGGGGTTGCCCGTGAAGTCAGTAATCGCATGCTCTGAAGGGAAGAAGTCCTTGTTCTCTGGCAGAAGAGTGATCTCGTTTTGCTGTGTCCGGATCACCCGCCTGACAAAATAACCGTCGCGGCTGCGAAGGACGTAAAGACCATTGGAGGCAAAGGACGTGACCCTGTAGTCGTATATGACGATATCGCCAAGGCGGAATAGGGGTGACATCGAATCGTCGCCGATGCTCAGCATTGAAGAGCAACGAGGCAATTTGAGGTGGCGCAGGGTCTCGGGAAGCGTGTAGATCGAGTAGCCTTCAGGGGAGGATGAGTCATGCACCGTGATGCAATGATATTCCTCATCAATCGTCTGGATTTCACTCCGACGTTGCCGCCCTGGATTGATCAGCTCATCGACGCTGATGTGCAAAAGCTTGGCGATTTTATGCAGATCGAGGGCGTCAGGAAGGGAGCGACCGCTTAGCCAACTGGCGACGATACTGGCATCCGTATGCAGCAAGTTCGCCAGGCTTTCGACCTTATTGACCTCAGTTTCCGGGACAACCTGGCTCGTATTCAGGGCATGGGTCAAATTCCGCGCAAACGACAGACGAAACGCGTCGTCTGGAGATTCGAGGTTTTTCCCAGGTGCTCGAACGAGTGAGATAGAGGTGGGCTGTGTCATTAGGCACATGTCGTAGTGCACATAACTACGACCTTAGTAATAGATTGACAACTATTATATGTCAAAGCAGCCCGTCCCCAAAGCTAAAACGCCACGAATATCGTGGATTAGCAAGGACTTAGCTGCTCAGGAAAGAGGGGACATTGCCTAGCAAACTGCGCATGGTCGCTTCTATACGACCAAGAACAAGCACGCCAGGCTGAGTCCAGTTTGCGTCAAAGCGCTGAGTCTCGTTGTGGAAGATCTCTTCCACTGGGTAGGTTGCGCCGTAGGTGTTGAGTGGAGTGGAGCGAATGAAGCGTACGCTCGTGCCGCCGGGCTGGATCACGGCCTTGCGGATGGAGGTCGAAGTTGCGGTGCGGATAACGTAGTAGCCGCCTTCGTCCAGCGACTGAGAGCTGAGGTCTACCAGGAGTTCTTCTCCCCGGCTGAACGGCGGGTCAAGACTCTCGGCCCAGTTTTGGAGGAGCGCGTAGCTTCGGCCGGCGGCCGGACTCGACGGCAGGAATCGCATACGTCCAAGCATCTGGAAGTTGCTTTGTACGGCCTCGACATCAGGGGACTTGAGGCGGTAGAGCGGTACTTCTATGCCGGCCGAAGTCATTGAATCCACACCAAAAAGCCAATCGATGGTGGTGCCGAAATCGATGGCAATGCGAGCGAGGATGTGGGGGCCAGGTATCGCCAGCTCATTGCACCAGCGATGCGCCTGCTGGCGAGCAGCACCATAACGGGCGCCAAGCGCGCTGTACCGGCCAGCATTGACGCTGGGGAAGCCAGAATTGTCGAGGAGCGTATTTAGGCGGGCACTAAAAGTCTTGACGATCTGAGCCGCGCCGTCGTTTTCACCGGTGTCCTGGTTGGGGTCAGTCGTCTCTTTGAATGCCTGGTCAGACATGGGCTGGCGTCACCCCAAACGTTTGTCTGTCTTGTCGCCAAGCTAGTTGAGTCGCCATAAAACTGGCGAAACCCGCGTGGCGCCGGGTGATCGGTGAGTTTTCGATGGGCGTATTGTATGGAGAAATAACGACATAGGCAAAAATATGTTGACGTTGTAACGCACGACTGATTAACATGCGCCACACATCGACACGGGGCAGCGACAAAGACCCCACTTTTCAGGCTAGGGTGGTACAGCAATGGACGATCTTCAGGCGCTCAACAAACGGATTCTTGCCCACAGCGGGACTCCGAACGACAACATCGAAACGGTGCTCGGGCTGATTTCAGTTTGCCTCGGCAAGTTGAAGCCCAGTGGACAGGCCCTAAGCGATTTCGTCGGCCAGCTTGCCCAGCAGTCCAACGAAAACCCCCTCGACGTCGTGTCGATCAACAAGGAGTACCTGCAATTCGCACGGCAGACCGCCCGCGATGTCACTGCCGGGTACTTCGATGGACTGATTGTCCTGAACATCGACTTCGCGCAAGCCCGTGTTCTTTCCCGGCTGACCAATCAGCAAATCACCGAAATCTCGCGGCGCTGGAACGGGTTGGTTTTTGAAGCCGCCGGCGCCACGGCACTGCAGGTCCAACGCCTGCACGAATCCGCGGCCCCGCATTATTCGGTCGCCCTGCTTGCAGCTGCTGCGTGAGGTGAGCCATGGGTCCGGGAGAACCAATACCTGAATACGCCTCTTTCGACGATCCGGTCTGGAAGAGCAGGTTCCTTGATTTAGCGAATGGCATGGTCTTGATGGGCGCCAAGCCTGTCCTGATCCACCGCTACACCGGCCTTTCACCGAAGGTCATCGCCGAACTCTACAAGCGGCTGACCGGCCAGGAAGCTCCGTCGGGCCGCTTGCAACAGGCTCTCCCCAAGCATTACGCCATCCCCCACAACCGCGGCGGTCTCGAATGGATTCTCCAGACAGCCGCCTATGCCAGCACCTTCCTCAAGTTTGAGAAGGCACTGGACGTTGTACCGAACCGCGGCTGGCTTCTGCTTCACTCCTACCAGGCGTACATCCGCCTCACCGACCCCCTTCAACAAGCTATCCCCCGTCTCTCCCGGGTGACCCTAAACAACGCCTACGACATGATGATCCATCTGGGCGTGGGGCCAAACCGAAAGGGCGCGAAACTCGCGCTCCGGGACTGCGCCGACTGTGGCGGCAGCCATCTCGTGGTGACCGACCAGGAACTTGACCACCAGGTTTGCCCGATGTGCGCTATTCAGAAGCGCTACATGAAGCTCGTTGAAAACGCCCAGAAGATTTCCGCCGACCGTCAGCAGCAACGGCTGATGGTCCAGGCGTAAAAAAACTTCCCGCACTGATCCAAAAATACATCTAACGCCCCGATTCGAGCGGCGTTCTCGTACTGCGTCATGCAGGCGTGCTCGGGATAATTTCGAGCATGCTTACCTTCATCAAGCGACTCCTGGATCGGTCGCCTAAACCACCTTCCGGCATCCTGGTACAGCAAAGCCCATCCCCTCAGCGGGGGACTGGGCTCGATGTGTATCAGGGGGAAGATGATCCTGGTGAATACGCCATCACGCGCTACCCGCCGTTCGACAAGGGTATTCCGGTCATCAACATCGACAAGATCCTGCAATCCCAGCAGGAACTGGTCGACCGGATTTTCCGAACGGCGGGAGTGTCCAGGGCGGACTTCGACAAACTGTATCGGCCGGCGATCGTGAATCTGGCCCGGCATGTCCACCTACTGCCGGCCACCAGCACGACATACTTCCGTGGCACGGGCGGCTTGTTCCGGATGAGCCTTGAGATTGCCCTGAATTCCCTCCAGTCCGCGAATGCGGCCGTGTTCCCGACCGGGGGAGGGGTGGAGCGGCGCTTTTTCATGCAACCGAAGTGGACGCTGGGCACTTTCCTCGCTGGCCTGTGCAGCCAGAACTACCGGACGGTCAACATGATGGCGGTGATGACCCGGGACAATGCTCAATGGACACCGCTGCTCAATCCCCTCTTTGACTGGTGTCAGGTCCAGAAAACTGACGTCTACTTCGTGCGGTGGATGGAGGACAACCATGTGCATGGTGCCCAGGCATCCGCCGCATACTCGATCTCGCAGGTAGTCCCTCACGAAGTCCTGCAGTACCTGGCCAGCGATAACAATCAGGTTGTGCCCTCGATGACTGCCGCCATCGCGGGCGTTGAGATGAACACGAGCGAGAACCCGATCGGCCGGCTTGTTGCTCCGATCATTACCCGGGTAATCGAAGACGATCTCAAGCGGTCGGCGACGAACTACGGCCACCTGGTTATCGGCGCTCACCTCGAAATGCACCTTCTGGATGCCATGCGTCGCTTGGTGAGGGGAGGCAAGTGGATCGCCAACAATACCGCCTCGGGTGGGCGCCTCTGGGTTGGTCAGGAGGGGGTGTTTATCGACTGGCCGGTGGCCGCCGGCGACATCGCCAACCTTCTGGCCCGGGACAACTTCGCCGGCATTCCGAAGGATCCGGACACCCTTGCTGACCTCCTCGTATCCGCCAACTTGCTACAGAACAACCAGCGGGGCGGCCGGTACTGGACGATTGCCCTGCCCGGGACCTTCGAGGCAAAGGAAGGCTTGGTCAAACTGCGCGAGGGTACAGTCATCTTCCCACAGGGTTTCGACTTTACCCCATACCAGAATGTGCAACTGACGCTGACAGCAGCGACTCCGACCCAGCAGCCGCCACGCGACGGGAACGCAGGAGCAAAGGCCAAGCAACCTGCGCTGGAGCAACAATCTGGCGCTACTCCTTCTACCCCCGCGGCTCAAGAGTCCTCCTCCAAGCCGGCGGGCAAAGCGTCCCCCAAGCCGTCCGTTACGGAAGCGGAGGAAAAGCCCAACCCGCCGCCGGCAAACAAGCCGCAGCCCCGGGCCGAGCAGGAAGCTACGGCGTCCGCCGGGGACAAGCAGCAACCCCGGAAGCAGAAGAAGCAGCAGCAGAAGCCCCAACAAGCGGAAGGGACGGAGCCGCAGTCCTTGTTCGAAGACAGCGAAAATCCGGCGCCGCCCGATGCAGAGCAGCCCACTGCAGCCCCCAACGAGTCGGGCAGCGACCTGGGCGTTGAAGTTGGACCAACCGCTGTCAAGCTGCTTGGGTCCCTCAAGAAGGGGAATGCCTGGTTGCTCAATGAGGTCATGACGGCCTATCGCAATAACACTCTGACCGGCGTTGTGGTGGCTCTTCCCTATGGTCTGGGCATCAGCCACGACGAACTGAACACCCATGGCATACCGGTCATGGAACTCCTCGAGGAGCTGGGATTGAAGTCCTGGTTGTGGCAGGACAAGACACGGGCCAGCCGCCGGATTCATCCGGTGGAGGTCGATGGGAAAACTCACCGTATGGTGATTCTGAAGCCGGACATCGCAGCCGGCCTCGGTTTTGACATGACCCCGAAGGAGCAGTAATGCTGCTACGCCAATTCGAAATGCCCTGGAGAACGGCCTTTGAGGCCTACGCCGCTGGCGCCTGGGCTCTGTGCATCGTCGGCCTTGGCTACGCCTGGTACAACACCTCGTTCCCGGACCTGCCGTTCTACTACCTTGGGGCCACCGCTTTTGGCTTCATGCTCTTCAACCTCTACCGGGCCTGGGGCATCTGGCAGTTGAAATGGTCACTTGGGGGGAAGGGGATCAGCTTCATCACCGACCCGGAACTGAAGGAGAAGGTCACGGGCAAGGAAAGCAAGGCCCACGAGCTTTGGTTCGGCAAGGGCTTTGACTGGACTCCTGTGCATACTCAGCGGGTCTATGAAATCAAGCGAGCAGACCCGGAGCAGTTCTATCCGCCCAAGATGATCATGTGGATGATCGAACAATGGACCGGCGAGCAGGTAGGCGGCAATACTGAAGGCTACATCGGGGCTCCCTGGATCCATGGTCTGAACGGTGGCGAGGAAGAGCTGTACGTCCCGATTCAGAACCTGATTGGTAACACCCTCCTGGTTGGGACCACCCGTTGTGGGAAGACCCGCTTTCTGGAATTGATCGCCGAGATGGCCATTGAGTTGGGCTACTGCGTGATCACCATCGATCCGAAGGGGGACCGCGAGTTCGAAGAGTCGCTGAAGGCCGCATGCAAGCAGGCCGGGCGTGAGAAAGACTTCGTTCGCTTCCATCTGGCCTTCCCGGGCCAGAGCGCGCGGATCGACCCGCTCAAGAACTACACGAACCCCTCGGACATCGCGTCCCGGATCGCGGCGCTGATGCCCGGCGGCGATAAGTCGTCGTCCTTTAGGGACTTTGCCTGGGGCGTCTTGAACGCCATCGTGATGGGCATGCTGGCCACCGGAGAGAAGCCGTCCCTGGTACGCATCCGGTCCTATGTGGACAACGGGATCGCCGACCTTCTCATGCGCGTCATCCTTCAGTTCTTCGACAACACGCTCGATCCGAACTGGGAAGTTGAGGTTGCCGCCTATGCCCGCACACTGAAACAAGCCAAGGGCAAGAAGGGCCAGGAAGACGGGGAAATCCTCGTTCGTCAGTCGCTCCACCTGCTGCTGGAGTTCTACCTGGACGTGATCGTTCCGAGGGGGTTCCGTGACGAAGCGATCGAGGCCCTGGCAACCATCTACAAGCACGACTCGGCGCACTACTCGAAGATGATCGCCAATCTGGTGCCAATTCTCGGGATGCTCACCACTGGCGATCTGGGCTCCCTCCTGTCGCCCGATCCGAGGGACGTAGCGGATGTCCGGCCCATGACCGATTTGGCTTCCTTGATCCGGGCCAATTCAGTGGTCAGCATTGGCCTCGATTCCCTGGCCAACAAAACGATCAGTTCGGCGGTCGGCTCGATGCTGTTGTCCGATGCGACCAGTGTGGCGGCGAGCTTCTACAACTACGGCGGCAACCACAAGATCTTCTTGATCGTCGATGAGGCGGCGGAGGTGGTCAACGATCCGTACATCCAAATGCTGAACAAGTCGGCCGGGGCCGGATTCATCAACATCGCAGCGATCCAGACGATCCCTGACCTGGCTGCGCGATTCGAGTCGATGGACAAGGCCCGTCAGATGCTGGGTAACTTCAACAACTTGGTCAGCATGCGGATCAAGGACCGGGTGACGCAGGACTTTGTGACCGAGACCTTCGGCGAGACCTACGTCTATACGCAGCAGAAAATCCACGCGACGAGCTCGTCTACCGAGAAAACGATCACCCACTTCACCGGCTCTGTGCAGGAGCGCGTGACCGAAGCCCTCGAGGCTGTCTTGCCCACGGATGTCCTCGGCCAGTTGCCCAACTGGCAGTACATCGCGGCGGTTTCGGGTGGCCGACTGATCAAGGGCCGCTTGCCCATCATTTCCCACGAAGAACAGTAATGCGCGCAAGTCTCAAGCGAATCGTTTCCCATCCAGAACTGTCAGGGGCTGCTCTCAAAGCATTCACCGATTACCCGACGCTCGAAGAGATCACAGTCCAGTTTCTGCATTTCGTCCCGCCCTGGATTGTGATCGGCAGCGAAAGCCTTGCCGAAAGAACCATCCGCAATGCCCTTATGGCCTATGAGAAATCCAAGGGGGGGAGAGGATGTACGGTCGGCCAGCGCCGCTACATCGAAACCATTGCGGAGTCTGCCAAGGTCCTGTCCAGCCTGCGTGTGTCAGTGAAGAACAGCAGCGACCAGTGGGACATCTGGAATTATGACCAGCCACTAATCGAATACATGAGCCACCGAAAGCGGTGGGCGGTCCAAATTCGTGAGCGAGAGACACCGATCGCGGCCGGCCCCGTAATGCTCAAGCTGCTCGCGTCCATCAGTTCCACCCAGGAGCTGGAGAGCGCCGAGATCGATATGACTGGACTCTTCAATGGGAGCGCCCTGCAGTGACCAGACACGGACTTCTTTGGCTTATTGCCATCATCCTCATCTTCCTCTTTGCCCCGCTCCTGATCCTGCAGAAGGACTATGAGAGCTGCGTCGAAACGGAGCTGAAATCTGCGAGTGCCTGGTACGACGAGGACGAGGTTCAGTCGATCGTCAATCGGACGAACAAAATCTACGGTGCGGCAATGATCACCACGGGGATCGACCCCATGATCCGAAAGCACCTGGCCAAGCCAGTAACGAGCAAGGAAATAGCACCCGGCGTCGACGTGCCAAAGGTACTGGTACCGTATGCAGACCACTTGATGGAGTATTGGGGCAACCTCCTGCTGAACATCTGGATGTTCTGCTTCCGGATTGCACACTCACTGTCTTGGATGATGTACCTCACCCCGTTCATTGCCGCCATCATCTTTGATGGGGTGATGACCCGGAAAGCCAAGCTGGCGTCATTCAAGTACACCAGCCCGACGATCTACAACATGTCATGGCACATCATCATCGCCTTGGCCGCCCTTTCCATGGTGGCCTTTGCCTTTGTGACGCCGTTGTCGATCTTCTTCTACCCGATCGTGATCACCTGTATGGGTGTCCTGCTACGCCTGTTGATCTCCAACATTCAACATTCTGCGTAAGGCAGTCCATTTATACATCTAACCCCCACTTTTTGGCGATGTTTCTGCGTTGTATGGACGCTTGCGGACCGGCAAGATGCAGTCCATGCAGAACGCAACGAAAACCCTTCTTCTAACCGCCCTGACCGGGATCGCAATTGCGGTCCCGGCAGCCGCGAATGCTACGTGCTGGGAGGCCGCAAGCCAAAGCAACGGCATCCCGGTTGACGTGCTGAAGGCAGTTGCCAAGACCGAAAGCAACTTCAATCCCAAGGCGGTCAACAAGAACTCCAATGGCAGCTACGACATTGGAATGATGCAGATAAATTCTGGATGGCTTCCGAAGCTCGAAGCCTTCGGCGTTACCGAAGCATCACTGTATGACGCATGCACGAATCTGAAAGTTGGAGCATGGATTCTTTCCAATAACGCCAAGAAGCTCGGCTGGAACTGGAATGCCATCGGTGCGTACAACGTCGGCTGCGCCAAACTGGATGCGGCCGAATGCGACCGCCGTCGCAATCAATATGCGTGGAAAGTCCATACGGCCCTGCGCAAAGTTACTGACATCAAGGCTCCGATGCCGAACGCCATGGTGGCGAGTTATGAGCAAGGTGCGACCGTTGCTTCCAACCGGGCCCTCCGCGCGGGCGGGAATGTCGCCGAGCCGAAGAAGATCATGGTGATTCAGTTGGGCAGCAATGACTCCTCGATGCAGTTGGCGAAATACGAAGGACCGACTGACCTGCGTGGGCTGAACGTGGATGGCTTCATGAACTACGAAGGGGAGCAAGACGATGAATAAGACCCTCATCGCAGCTTCTCTGGCCATGGTGGTTTCCGCCTGTGCATCCGTTCCGGAATCCGAGCGGCAAGCTCCGGCAGGAAAACTGGGGGTTACCCAGGTCGGAACTCAGCAGAACGCCGAACTGGTTTTCTGCAAGTCCGAAAACTGCCCGCAACGTACTCCTAAGCGCCTTCCCCCGCCGCCTGCGGCCCAGATCGTGACGGTTTCACAAGCGGCCGTGGCGGTGAAGGAAGAACCGAAGCAAGTTCACTTCAAGGTCCACTTCCGCTGGGGATGGAGCCGCTTGGATGCGGACGGCCGCAAGGAAGCAGAAGCGGTAGTGGCTTCCGGCCTGCTCAAGGACGCCAAGCACATTGAAGTTGCGGGTCGCACCGACCCCACGGGACCTCGCAAGTTCAACGAGAAGCTGGCTGTTCGCCGTGCAGAGACCGTCAAGGCTGTGCTGGTGATGGCTGGTATCCCGGCAGACCGAATTGCGGCAGTGGCACAAAACCCCTGCTGTGATGGAAGCCTGGCTGCCTCCAAGGCCGCCATGAGAGAACTCAGACGTACAGACATTGAGATAACGGTTACGACCAAATGAACACACAGACCAGTGGAAATCACGAGCAGGGCTACCGGGCCGTGCTCGTAAGGGAAGACACCAAGAAATGCCTGCGCGAGTTCCGTTCCGGCCTTCCCGAGCGGGACTTGTTTCAGGAGCGCCGCATTGTGACGGCCGCCCTTGAAATGGCTATCGAGGACGCGACCAAGGACGAGCAAGCGCGTGAGCGACTGTTTGCCCGAGTCAAGGATGTCGTGAGGCGCGACCTCGACGACAGCCGGGCCGCGTAAGAGAACACGAGACTTTCAGACGACGAGACGACGAGACTAAAACTTTTTCTTTTTTCTTTTCGCCAAGGACAAAACACATGAAACTCGTTCAAAAGATGCTGAATCGCGCTGGTATCGCCGCCTCCTCCCTCGTTCTGGCCGCCCCGGCCTTCGCCGGCACCACCGGCACCGAGTTCACCGGTCTGTACAACCTGGTCAAGGGCTGGTCGGAAGGCTACCTGGGCCGCACCCTGGCCATCGCTGCCTTCCTGGTTGGCGCCATCGTCGGCTTCGCCAAGTCCACCGCCATGCCGGCCCTGGTTGGCATCATCTTCGCCGTTCTGTTCGCCATCGGCCCCGGCATCATCGACGGTATCGCTTCCGCGCTGATCTAAGCACGAAGGCATAACGCCAAAGCATAGATACGCCATGTCGGAATCCATCGACCTCAAGTACGTCATCCCGGCCCGCCTGGATGACCCTCCCAAGTTCTTGTGGTGGGATTTCGACGTGGCGATCTTGTTTATGGGTTGCATGGTCATCGGGATCATGACCAACCAAACGATGACCTTTGCCGGCCTCGGCGTGGTTGTCGCCATGTCATACCAGAAGTTGAAAGCCGGCCGCAGCCGCGCTTTTGGCCTCCACGCTCTCTACTGGTACCTGCCGACCAGTTTTGGTTTCCGAATTACGCCGCCATCCGCGGTTCGAGAATTCATCGGCTAAGAATCCTTTGCTCCCCATTGAGACGACGAGACTAAAAATATGATTTTGAAGAAACTGATCGCCGACGTTGAAGCGCGCGCAGGCGTTACCAAGGCCTTCCAGATGATTCTGGCGGCTTCCCTGCTGACCAACGTGTTCATGGCAGGCGCTTTCTTCACGATGGACCGCACTGTGCGGACCATTCTTGTTCCCCCCGAGATCAACAAGACCTTCTGGGTAGATGGCAACCACATCGGTCCCGAATGGCTTGAGCAGATGGGCTCCTGGGTGATTTCCCAGTACGCGACCGTCTCGCCCCAGACTATCGAATATCAAAATTCCGTCCTCCTCAAGCTGGTGCATCCGTCCGTGAACGGCGAGCTGGCCGTTCGCTTCAAGATGGGTGCGAACCGGCTCAAGCAGGAGAACATGAGCAAGATCTTCATGGCTCGTGAAGTGCGGATCAGTGAAAAGGGGCAGGCTGTCGCCCTGATCGGCACCCAGATTACCTTCATCGCCGACAAGCGCGTTCCTGGGGATGAAGTGAAAGCCTATCTCGTTGCCTTCGATTATGACGGCAGCCGTACCTTCATCAAGGAGTTGAGGGAGACCAGCCCGGTTCGCCCGTTTGATCCCCCCAATGCTCCACCCACCGCAGAGACGGAATCGGTGTACCAGCAACCGGCTCAAAGTGTTCCAGCCGAACAGCAGGCAGGAGCCCCGGCCCCGGCACCAACCGCCCCGGCGACGCCAGCACAGACGCCTGCTGCACTGCCTCCCGCTCCGCAACCGAACACTCCTGCGGTCCAGGAAGCTCTCCAGTCCGGCAAAGCTCCTGCTGCCCCCATCTCCCGTTAAAGGATTCGGCATGGTTCTCAAGAAACTGCTTTTTGCGGCGACGGCTGCTGTCGTCTCTTTCAACACCTTCGCGCTCCAGGAGGTCAATCCGGTCGAGGGACAGAACGCCTTCGTCAAGATCAGTGCGAAGGAAACGACGCGTCTCTACATCGACGGGGGGAAGATTCGTTCCCTTATTGCGACAGATGGTGAGCTGACTGTCGAGAAGGACGAAGACCGGGGTCAGCTGTTCATCCGGCCGGCGATCCTCAATAAGCCCATCAATGTCCGAGTCATCGCCGGAAGTGGAGCGACCTACAACCTGGTCATGCAGGCGGTCGACATTCCGCAGGAAGACGTCGTAATCAAGGAACCGTCGTCCTTCCGCGCTGCTGCAGAGAACAGCAAGGGCAAGCGGGGTGCTGCCAGCAGCATGGACAAGCAGGTCCGCAGCCTGGTCGCATCGATGGCCCTGGAAGAACCGCCCACCAGCGTTGAAATGCGGGCCACCCAACAGGAATTTGCCCTCTGGGAAAACACCCGGTTTGTGATGACAGCCGTCTATAACGAGCGCGAATTGGTGGGAGAGAAATACGTCCTCACCAACACCGGCAAAACCCCGATGCGCCTCGTTGAGCAGGAACTGTATCGCAAGGGCGTCGTCGCCGTGGCCATCGAGAACATGCACCTCGAGGCAGGCCAATCGACCAACATCTATGTGGTGAGGAGCAACTGATGGCTGGCCTCAAGACGAAGGGCGGGGCATTGTCCCCGGTTCGCCGGAAGCAGATGTTCATCCTTGCCGGCTTGGTGGCCGTGGTTGGCGTGATCGCCTTCGGCGCCGCCATGCTCGGTGGTCCGAAGAAGGCTCCTCCGCCGCGCGCTCCTGAATCCACCCGCAAGGCTTTTGGTGCCCAGGGTGAGCAAGTGAATCAAGCCGACGTATGGCGTACCCAGGAAGGCGCTCGGGTATCGCAGCTTCAGCAGCAGCTGTCTGAGATTCAGGGGAAGTTGGCTGCCAAAGAAAAGGCTGATTCGGACGCCAAGATCCGCGAGCAGGAAGCTGCTGCAAAGCGGGAAGAGGAAGAGAAGAAAACGCGCGAGCGCGAGCGCGAAGAGGCCGAGCGTCGTGCCGCCCAGAAGGCGCCTCCGGCGACGGGCCTGCCGATGCAGACGGGACCTCTCGGTCAGCCGGGGCAACCCGACTTCAATGGTGGCGCGCCCCAAGCTGAAATGGTCAAGGGCATCATGCGGGTGGACATGGGCACTAGCCAATCTAAGGCCCCCCAGGCCCCGGGTGGCAAGAACAACATCAGCCCCGGCGCCAATGGCGGTAGCAATGGTGCTGGCGCCAACGTGACCGGTGACCAAAGCGCCGAGACCTATATCCCGGCAGGCACCTTCATGCGTGGCGTGTTGCTGGCGGGCCTTGATGCCCCGACCGGAGGCCAAGCCCAGCAGAATCCGCATCCCGTGTTGATCGAGGTCCTGGACATGGCATCGCTGCCGAACAAGTTCAAGGCTGACTACAAGAACTGCCGGTTCACGGCAAACGGCGCCGGCGACCTGAGCAGTGAGCGAGCGATGATCAGGCTCGACCGTCTGAGCTGCATTTCGGAAGACGGCGGTGCTCTTGATGTGTCCGTGAAAGGCTACGTGGCGGATTCGACCGGGAAGGCCGGTATTCGGGGCCGCCTGGTCAGCAAGCAGGGCCAAGTGCTTGCAAATGCTCTCCTGGCTGGTGTGGCATCGGGGATCGGTACCGCTTTCTCCCAGGGCGCTATGACCACCTCCGTATCGCCCCTCGGCTCGACCCAATCCGTGAAGGATGGTCAGCAGTTCCAGGCCGGCATTGGGCAAGGCGTTGGGAATGCCCTGCAGCAACTGTCGCGGTACTACATCCAGCTCGCGGACAAGATGTTCCCGATCATCGAGGTGGACGCAGGCCAGCCGGTAGACATCGTGATTACCAAGGGCATTGCAGTCGCCCGCAAGTAAGAAATTTCAGAAAAGCACGGGTCGAGTTGAAAAAATAGCTCGACCTAAACCCTCAAATAAGGACCTGTAATGAAGACGACGAGACTGATCACTTCCCTCCTGGCCACCGTGCTTTTCGCCGGTACCGCCTTCGCTGCCGGCGACGCGCTCAAGGAAACCGCGGTCCTGGCCAACCTGAAGCAGAAATATCCCAGCACGGTGATCAAGTCGGTGACTGCCACCAATCTGCCGGGTATCTATGAAGTGGTCATGGGCAAGAATGTCGCCTATGTCGAGGAATCCGGCCGCTACTTCCTGTTCGGACACCTCTTCGACATGCAGACCCAGACCGATCTGACGGAAGGCAAGATCATGGCCGAACAAGTGGCCAAGATGGACTTCAAGAGCCTGCCCCTCAAGGATGCAATCACCATCGTCCGCGGCGACGGCAGCCGGAAGGTCGCCATCTTCAGCGACCCGGATTGCCCGTACTGCAAGCAACTGGAAAACAACATCGCCAACCTGACGAACGTGACGATCTACCTCTTCATGTTCCCGATCGAGCAACTTCACCCGCAAGCCAAGGCTAAGGCCGTGTCCGTCTGGTGCTCGGCGGATAAAGCCAAAGCTTGGGATGGCCTCATGCGCCGCAATGAAACGCCCACCGGCTCCTGCGAGAACCCGATTGATCGTAACGTCGCGTTGGCCGAATCCTTGGGCATCAACGGCACGCCGACGGTCATCCTGCCGGATGGTTCGATCATCCCGGGCGCCCCTTCGGCCGCGAAGCTGGAACAGATGCTCAATCAATCCACTGGCAAGGTCGCTAAGAAATGACGAACAAAATCCTGCTCGCTTCATCTGCGCTCGCCGTGGCGCTCTTGTCGGGTTGTGGCTCGATGAGCGGCCTCGATGCCTCCAGCAGCTTCAGCTGTAAGGCGGCCCCGGGCGTGAACTGCCAATCCATCAGTGGCGTTTATCAAAACACCACGGCTGGAAACCTGCCTTTCCAGCGCCAGGAGGAAAACGCGACGAAGACCCAGGACGGCGAGAAAAAGCCCTATGGGGCGCCGCGCAACGACAGCAAGGTCTCGCCCCGGGACATGAATGCCCAGTATTCCGGGATGCCCGTGCGTCAGCCGCCGCTTGTGCTGCGCGTCTGGATGGCTCCGTATGAAGACGAAGGCGGTGATCTGCATGATCAGTCCTACTTCTACACGATGGTCCACAGTGGCAAGTGGATGATTGAAGCCAATCGGAACTCGATCAGCAGTCAGTTCAAGCCGATCTACCCGCTCAATCGACCGACCCAGAGCAGCCAGGAGCAATCGCCGGCTGACAAGGAAGTTCAGCCGCTCGTCCAAAAGCAGCAGTACGAAAACCTGGTCGAAAAACCCGATACCAAGTAATTGAGGGACCCCCCCATGGGCGCCATTAAGAATTTCTTCAAAACGATCTTGAAGGAGGGGGGGGTAGAACACTACACCCCGTCTCCGATCGCCAATCCGTCCCGCGAAGCGAACTACGACCGCTTCTCGGACATGCTGCCGTACCTCGCCTGGATACCTGAGCGTCGGCTTTTCGTCCTCGAGGGCGACGTTCCGCAGAAGGTCGATGGGATTGGCTTCTGCCTGGAAATGACTCCGCAAACCGGTGCGACCCCGGACATGGCGGATCTCCTCACGACGATCTTCACCTACCTGCCGAAAGGTTCGGGCGTTCAGTGGAGTCTGATCGCCACGCCCCTGATTGATCGCTTCCTGGACAGCTACGTCGGGGTTCGTCTTGATCCGGAGAAAGCCACCACGAAGGAAGAGCGGGAGCGCCGCGAGTTGTTCCGTGCGCTGGCCGAACGCCAGGCCGAGCATTTCCGCAAGGGCGCAACAGACCCTCTGGTGCCGAACCAGCCGTACTTGCTGCGTGACTTCCGCATCGTGATGAGCGTGGTGATTCCCGCTACCTCCTACGATGACGAAGATTTCCTCCATGAGATCGAGTCGATCCGTGAGACGTGCGCCACGACCCTGAAGACGTATTACCAGTTCGACCGTGACTGGGGTCCGGAAGACCTCATCAACTGGTGCGCTGTCGTGCTTAACCCCCAGGAGACCATCCTGAAGCGCAATGCGCCCCACATCAACTACGACGAGGGCCGGCCCATCAAGGAGCAGATTGTCGCTCCGAATACGGTGATGCGCGTCACTGAGGACGGGCTGATTTACGGCCTGCCTCAGCGGAAAAACGAGTGCGTCGCAAAGTGCATGTCGGTTCGGAGCTATCCGAAGGCCTGTACGCTGAATGCAATGGGCTCGCTCATCGGCGACTACATGCAACCGGCGATCGGCTATACCTCGCCTTTCATGATCACCATCGGCATTTCGACGCTCGACTTCGAGGAAACCCGTGCGGCCACCCAGATGAAAGCGGCCCGGGCCACGCAAAAAGCGGACAGCCCGATGGCGAAATTCATGCCTGAGCTGCAGGACATCAAGCACGACTGGGACATTGCCCAGCGCAGCTTCGATGAAGGGAAGGGCACGGTGCGGATGTATCACCAGCTCATCCTTTGGGCCGCTCCGGAAGATATGGCTCGGGCGGAACAGTCGGCCCAAGCGGTTTGGCGGTCGCGTCAGTTTGAGATCGTCGAGGACACCTTCATCCAGATCCAGGGATTGCTCGGCTCATTGCCGATGTCCCTGACGCCGACGCTGACCAAGGACATCAAGACGGCGCAGCGCATGACGACTAAGACGATCCCCAATGCGGTCAACATGGCGCCCCTCCTGGCAGAGTGGCATGGGGTCGGCCGTCCGATCGTTCCGATGTGGGGTCGCCGCGGGCAAGCAATGGGTATCGACTTGTTCGGTAACGTCGCCGGCAACTTCAACGGGGCAATTGCGGGGACCTCCGGCTCGGGCAAATCCGTGCTCCTGAACTCTATCGCCCTTTCCTATCTGGGTATTGGCGGCCGCGTGTGGATTATCGATATCGGTAGGTCGTTCGAGAAGCTGTGCCAAACGGTTGGCGGCCAATACCTGGAATTCACGCCGGACTCCGACATTCGCTTGAACCCCTTCTCGATGGTTGAGGCCATCGATGAAGACCTCGAAATGCTGATTCCGCTGTTCGAGCAGATGATCTCTCCCAGTGCGCCCCTGGACGACTACCGTCGTCGCCAGCTCGGGCTGCATATCTTGTCGGTCTGGTATGACAAGGCGCGGGAGGCCACCGTCGATGACCTGGCTTATTCGCTGATCAACAACTGCGAGAAGGGCGGCCCGAATCCCCAGGCAGCTGACGAGGAATGGGTGGAAAAAGTCAGAGCAATGTCGCACGAGGAGCGGCAAGCGTTTTGCGATCCCCGTATCCGTGACATGGGTGTCCAGCTTTTCCCCTATACCAGTGATGGCCCATATGGTCGCTACTTCCAGGGTGAGACCAATGTCAATTTCGACAGCGATCTGATCGTCCTCGAACTGGAAGAGCTGGCGTCCAAGAAGGACCTTCAGGCTGTGATCATGTTCCTGCTGATGTACCGCATCACTCAGAATATGTATCTCACGCGGAATCGACCCAAGATATGCATATTGGACGAGGCCTGGGCCCTCCTTTCGGGCGGAAATAGCGGCGACTTCATCGAAACCGGTTACCGCCGGGCCCGGAAATATTTTGGAAGCTTTTGTGCGGCGACGCAGGGGGTCGGGGACTTCAGTATGTCCCGTGCCGCGGAGGCTGCGTTCAACAACGCGGACTGGCTGTTCCTCCTGCGCCAGAAGCCGGAATCAATCCTCGCCCTCGAGAAGTCGGACAAGCTCGTTATCGACGAGAGCATGAAGAACATGCTGATGTCGGTGAAGACGGTCCAGGGTGCGTATTCCGAAGTCTTCGTACATGGCGGTCAGATGGGGCATGGCATTGGCCGGGTTCTGTTCGATCCCTTCTCCCTACTCCTTGTGTCCTCCAAAGCTGAGGACTTCGAGGCCGTCAAAGCTTATCGCCAGCAGGGTTACACCATTGTCGAGGCGCTGGAGTCGGTGCTGGCTGACCGTGGCGTCCCTGGGTACACCCACAAGATGCAAAGGAAAGTCGCTTAATGAACCAACTTGAAAACACCCAAGCCGTCGCTGAAGCACCTGGCGCTGCAGGCGCGGCAACTCCTGAAATTCCGGCCGTTGAAATGGAGCCGGAGACCCAGGAAGACCTCGACAAGGGCGAGAGTGTCTGGTTGGGCCGCCTGATCAGCATCGCTTCGACGGTTCTCATCGTCGCCATCGTCCTGGTTGCATACCACTACTTCATCGTCGCCCCGAACAAGCAGAAGTATGCCGTCGTCGACCTCTCCGAAGTTCTGAACATCAAGGAATTGCAGGTCACGATCGCGGCTATGCGGCCCGATGCATCGGAGGAGGCGAAGTCGAAGGCCTACGACGAAGTGGCCAAGTTCGGGAAGGATGTGGAAGTCGCCCTGAATGATCTGCAGCAGGAGTGCGGTTGCAGCATCTTCGTCAAAGCGGCGGTGGTGAAGCCGGCCGGCGCCGAAGACCTGACCCCCGAGCTGAAGCACCGCTTGGGCATGGAAAACGCCAATCCGGCCGAGCTCGTCAAACAGCTGCGATCGCTAGGCGGTGGTGCCCGGTCCCCGATCATCGAAGGAAACGACAAATGAGCTTGCTTGCCCCTGCCAACGGTGCCCCCCGGTTGTCCCTGCCGGAGTACCTGAATCTCTGCGCTACGCACTTCCGTCGCTACTGGAAGCACTACATGATCCCTCTGGTGGCGGTCTTCCTCTTGCAGTTCGTAATCAGGATCGACGTGAACTACACGGACAGTCTGCCTGACCATGTGTTTGTCACGGTCAAGGGCTGGAAGACGGGACTCAAGCGTGGTGACTACATTGCGTACCGTTTTCCGACCGAGAATCCGATATCCCCTTTCCGGAAGGGTGACCACATGGTCAAGATTATCGCCGGTGTCGGCGGCGACACGGTGACCATGACGGAGGCCCGAGGCTTCTCGGTTATTGCCCCGGGCGAAAAGCAAAGTGCTTCCATGATGATTCCTGGTACCAACGGTACTGTGGGCGTGGCAAAGACAGTTTCCCGCGCTGGTAAGCCGCTTGAGCCCGGGCCGGTGGGCGTGATCCCGGCCGGACACTACTACGTCTATGCGCCCCACAAGGACAGCCTGGATTCCCGTTATGCCCTGGTTGGGTGGATCTCGGAGGAGGAGATCATCGGTCGCACTTTCTCCCTGTTCTGAAAAACCAAGTCCGATATCAAATTGCCGGAAAAATCCTAAGAAGCCGCAGCCCTGAGCTGCGGTTTTTTTTGTGCCCCGTCCATTCCTACACCTACCCCCCAGTTTTCGGCTGCGTTCATTCGTTGTTGAGGGTATCCCCGATGGTTATCTTTCAACGATGCTCAAGTCCCTACCAAAAATCCCCATGCCACGTCGATTGATCCCGTTCGCCCTTGCCGGCGTATTGCTTTCCTCGGCATATGCGACAGAACAGATTGGGCCGGTTCATCCTATCAAGGAGCCTGACATGCTCCAGGAAATTTACCGGGTTCTCAACGAAAAGCAGAAGTCCGGTGAGTTGGCTCGGTTGCAGAAGGAAGCCGTCGACCGGGCGAAGCACTCCATCGAAAACCCCAAGCCCGTTCAGGGCCTCGCACGGGTCGAAAAAGCGCGGGTTTTCTATTGGGACCCGACGGTGCGTGTCCCCAGGACGATCACCGATCCGAATGGAAACGTGATCGCTGAAGCAGGGAAGACCATCAATCCGCTCGACTACGTGAATTTGCCGAAGAACATGCTGTTCTTCGACGGTACCGACCCTGCCCAGGTGAAGAAGGCAGAGGCCTTGATGCAGCACTACAACGGCCAGATCAAGGCCATCCTGGTCAATGGGCAACCCCTCGAAATGTCTCGGCAGTGGAAGACCCAGGTTTATTTTGACCAGGGCGGGATGCTCGTGCGCAAGCTGGGCTTGGTTCGTGTTCCTTCCCTGGTCAGTCAAGAAGGAAAACGGCTTCGGATAGACGAGCTGGAGGTGAATTGATGTTCTTCCGACGATTGCTTGCCGCTACCGCCGTCCTGCTGGTTGGGGCGATTTCCTCGAACGTGATGGCCGACCCGAATTGCCATGGAGCGTTCGCCAACCCGATCACGGACTACTGCTGGTCTTGTTCATTTCCGATCAAGCTGGCCGGATCAAACGCCACTACGATGGGGCAGGACGAGAACACGTCCAGTCTCGATTCCTCCGGTAACCCGTTCTGTGCCTGTACGGACCCCCCGCAGGTTGGCATGAAGATGGGCTTCTGGGAACCGTCCAGAATGGTCGACGTCACTCGCACCCCGTATTGCTTCGTCGGGATGGGCGGGGTCAGCATGGACTTCGGCATCGAGACGGCAAAGCATGCCCAGACAGCCAAGAGCGAGGCTCGGTCCCCAAGTGCCTTCTATCACGCCCATTGGTACACCAATCCCTTGATGTTCTGGCTTGAGGTGCTGATGGACGACAACTGTCTCGAGCGCGGGGTGTTCGACCTCGCCTACCTCACTGAGGTAGATCCGCTTTGGTCTGACAGTGAGTCGACCTTCATCATCAATCCGGACGTCGCATTGTGGGGCAATCCGATCGCCCAGGCGGCATGTGCCCTTGATTGCGTAGCTGCTACGGCCTTCGGCTTCGGGCGCGACGAGTTGTTCTGGTGCGACGGCTGCCAAGGCTCCATGTTCCCGCTGAATGGCTGGGTCAGTTCGAAGGTAGGCGGTGTCCAGGCGTCTTCCCTTATCACCGCGCGGATGGCCACCAAGTTGCATCGCGAACTTTTGATGTGGGCAGCTTCGGGACAAGACGGCTTGTGCGGCTACTACCCCGAGCCCGTGATGATGAAGACCAACTACAAGTACACGATGCTCTACCCGATTCCCCAAACCAAGAAGATCGCCGGGAAGTGCTGTCAGCCTTTCGGGCGGACGACCGCCCTCTGGGGATCGGGCAGGGAATATCCGGTGAAGGGAGAGGATTTCGTCTACCAGATATTCCGGAAACGGGACTGCTGCGCCGGCAACATGCTGAATTACATGTCCCCGTAAGCATCCGAAACCGTCACCAATTGCGATATCCACCTATGAAACGACACATTGCCCTAACCCTGCTGGCCATGCTCCCAGCTATTACGTTGGCACAGAGTAAGCCGGCGGCGCAGGAACAAGATCCTGTCCTTCGCACCCAGCAGGCCATCGAGCGCGCAATGGCTCAAGCCCAAGCCATGCAGCAGAACGACAAGCAGGCCGGCCCCAAGACTGGCCTGAATGCCGAAGAAGTCCGGAAGATGAAGGGGATCGACCCTCTGACTCTCGCCAACAAATACCAGGCAGCTGGGGTTGGGCAAGGGCCGGCCAAGCAGGAGTTGATGGTCTTTATATCGACCTCGATGCCCACCAAGGCGCTGGTAATGCTTGGGCAACAGGCGAAGGCAACGGGGGCCATCCTGGTCATGCGCGGCATGGTTGCGCCCCTGGGCACCAAGGGGGCTATGCAGAAGACGATGGAGGCCCTGCAGCCGGTCGGTGCAACGGGCGCCCAAATTCAGATCGATCCGGAGGCATTCACCCGCTACAACGTCAAAGCCGTCCCGACGTTTGTGATCGCGAGCAAGGATGAGGGTTGTTCGTCGGATACCTGCGACACCAAATCGTACGCCCTCGCCGGCGACGTAACGCTTGAGTACGCCCTTGAGCAGTGGTCAAGTCGCGGCGGACCCATCGGTAAGCAAGCCGATATGTATCTTCAACGGCTGGAGAGGGCACAGCAATGAGCCTCCGCTACCTCATCGTGGCTTGGGTAGTGTCTTTCGGTATCGCCCACGCCCAAACGGCAGATCAGATGGCCGCGTTCGCCGACGGCAAAGCGTCCGGAGATAACGCCCATACCCAAGATATCTTTAACAACATTGGTCACTCCCAAGCAGGCAATGTGGTCAGCGGCTACTCTCAAACCCCGCCGGCGCAGTCTTCTTACTACGGTGGGCAAAACACGGTGTTGAATTCGCTCTACACGGGCGGCAGCGCCAAGGTGGCCGAATGCGGCGCGGGTACGTCCTCGACGAATCCGGCAGACAAGGAACACTGCGAAGCCGTCAATTCACTTGTGAACGGGCAGTCCTTTAATGCAAGCAGCCAGATCACCCGCAGCGACCCGATCATGCTGCAGGGGAAGGCAATCGCTGCCAATCCCGATTCCATAGCTGGGGCGATAAACGGTAATTACTCGAACTGCACGACCTCGCAGCAGGCCTCGACGCCCAACTTCGTTATGCAAACCTGCGACGACTGGTCGCAGACCGGAGCCGAGTCCTGCACCATTGGTCAGAACGTCGTTGTCGATCCCGACTACCTCTACAGCTGTAAGGAAACCATCTCCACCATCAACCATGGAACCTGTACCTACGGCGATGTGGTTGTGGTTGATGTGGACTACAACTACCAGTGCACGAAAACCGATTACCAAACCGATACCCAGACCTGCCATAAGACGCTGAACATCCAGGTCAACACGGTCCCAGGATGTACCCCGGGCGCCTTTATCGTCCGTGTAACCGCCGACCCTTGTCCACGATGCGTCGATTACCTGGCATTCGACTACTACTGCCAGAACGGGTACTACCAGCAGCACTTCTACACGATGCGGCACGGAACCACCCAGGTCTACCAGGACTTTGGCTGGGCAAATATCCCCGGAACTCCTGGTACCAACATCCCGCAAACCCAGGGTGTTTCCAACATGAATACCGGGGCTGGGTACTGCTTCAGGACCTACTACAGCCAAACCTGTGGCGCTACGACTTGCACTATGGGCTCCTGGTTCTACAACCCGTGCCAGGGCACCTCGTATTACGGCGCAACGAACTTCTCCCTTCCGACCCAGGTTACATACACCGATGTCTGGAACGACCAGTGCACAACGCTAAACAGTAGGACGCAATGATGAGAATAATTCTTGGAATAGCGGCCTCTTGCTTGGCTGCATCAGCGATTGCAGGGGATTTGGGCCGAATTGAAAGTCGCGTTGAGGGCAGGGCTACGCTTCGGCCAGAAGCCGGCGCCGTCTATGCCCAGTTTGTCGGCAGCCCGTCCATCACGGACGCGATACGCCGTGATTTAGCCGCACATGGTTTTGCCGTGGCCTGGAACAAGGCTGATGCGAAGCAATACCTGACCCTGAAGGGTGGTTTGAGCATTAAGTCTTCAAATGGCAAAGCTGCGCAGGAAGATATCGCCGCCATCGCGGAAGGCCATCGAGTAGCCTTGTCTGTCCCGGTGAAGGAAAAGCCTGCTCCTGCTCAGGTCCCGGAAGGGCATTACACCATCGGTGATCCCGGGCAGCAGCCTAATACCCAAGAAGGCATATCCGTGCTTGCGGGAAACCCGGTTCCTGTTGATCTCGGGGATCAAGGACGGGGGTTTTCCAAGCGTATGTTGGAGAAGGGCATCGGTAACGATCCTTCGTGCCCCCCCGAAAAATGCCGTGTTGCACAAGTCATAGCACAGCAGACAACCATCGATATCGAGGTCGTGAAGAACGGGCAGACCGAGAGGGGTAAAGCGATCGCGTCGATGCAGGGTAAAGATGTGAACGTGGATATGCTGACCGCTCGGGCGATGTTCCTCGCCATGGGCATGGTCCGGGGGGGAAGATGAACAAGATTTTCCGATACGTCCTGGCGGTCCTGATGGCCGCTACCTTCTCGACAGGAGCCAACGCAGTTGCGACCTGCCAGAAGACGGGCGAGGTATGTGTGGATGGGCCCGGGTCGAAGAATATTGGCGGGACGATGATCTATCGCGCCTGCTGGGATTATCAAGCAACCTACAACTGCGTCGATCCCAACCCGGTCGACTACTGCGCGGCCATCGCTGCCACGCCTGGATGTTCCCAAGTCAGTTCAGTCTGTAACGGGACTGCATTCAATGGGACATGTCTCAGCTACACGAAGACCTACCATTGCGGCAATGCTGCGCCAGTGGGGAATGGGGTCATTCAACTGGGCAACAACTACACGATCGTCTCGGACACGATCGACACGTCCCCATGCGCCAGTTACTCCAGTAACCCAAGTTGCCAACTCTCGGCTAAGACTTGTATCGACGGACCGTCTACCAAGAACATCAACGGCCTCGATGTCTATAAAGATTGCTGGCAGTGGAAAGAGGACTACAACTGCGTGGTCAGCAACCCGGCCGACTATTGCATGCCGCTGAAGCAAGCCGGTTGTACGCAACAGTCGGATACCTGTACCAACGTCGCCTTCACGGGCGCCTGCATCGAGAAGCAGTTCACCTATCTTTGCGGGTCGCAAATTACGCCGCTGCCGACGAACGTGCAGTATCTCAGCACCTCGTACACGATCGTCAATGACCAGGTGGATATGTCGCAATGCGCGACGCTCGATAACAATCCAAATTGCACCGTTGCTTCCCAAACCTGCGTGGATGGTCCTGGGACGAAGAACATCAACGGCCTCGATGTCTATAAAGATTGCTGGCAGTGGAAGAAGGATTACACCTGTGCCTCCACCACGCTAACCTCGACCTGTGACGACCTGAAGAACAACCCGCTTTGCACGGAAACGGGGTCGTCGTGTGTCGACCAGTTGGCCGGTGGCCAGTGCGGACTGCTTGAGCATCAGTACAAGTGCGCCGACGCTCCGCCGAACACCACCACCCAGACGGACTGCGGCCTCCAAACCTTCTGCGTGGATGGGCAATGCTTTGATACGGGCCACCCAGCAGATGGAGATTTCGCAGCCACGGTGACGCAAATGGAACTGGCGCGAGAAGCTACAAATTACGACCTGTTCAAGGGCGAAGCCCAGTTCTGTCACAACAAGCTGCTGAAGAACTGCTGCAAGGCCCAGGGCGGCGGGGAAGGCGGCCGGAACGACGTAATCTCCCAGGCAATCGGCTCTTTCGTGTTCAAGGCTGGCGCAGAGGAAATCTATGTCTGGGGCTCGAAGTACATCTTCGAAGGCCTGATGAACACGGGCAGCGAAATGCTGCAGGAGTACGCTATGTCGGCTCTTGCTGACGGTACGCTGAGCATGTCGGGCACCTTCTCTGTCTGGGGTGCGGAGTTCGCAGTCTCGACGGAAGGGGGCATCGCGTTCGTCGGATTCGATCCCTGGTCCCTTGTGATAGCCATCGTCATTTACATCATCATGGACATGATGAGTTGCGACCAGTCCGACCAGATCCTCGGCATGAAGCGGGGGCAGGGTCTATGCCATCAGGTAGGATCATGGTGCAGTTCAAAAATCCTTGGGGCTTGCGTTGAGAAAAAAGAGGGTTGGTGCTGCTTTCCCTCGAAGCTCGGCCGGATCGTCAATGAGCAAGGCCGTCCGCAAATTGGTAAGAGCTGGGGGACCCCCCAGAATCCTGACTGCTCAGGCTTCACCCTGGAAGAACTGCAACAATTGAGATTTGATCAGATGGACCTGTCAGAATTCTTCAACAGCGTCGTCCCTGATCCTAAGACCACCAACTTTGCCGTCGACCGGCTGCAACAGAAAGCCCAGAGTTACTATGCTGCTCCGTAAAGTTCTTCTTGCCTTGGCACTCACCACTACGTCGGCCATCACAATGGCAGAGCCTGGTGCACCGATGAATATCGAGATCAAGCGGGAGCCACACTTTACCGCCCCGCCCAAGGCGGAAGTGGCGGAAAAGCGTGTGTATATCGCTTTCGAGGGCAGTCCGAAGATGACCCGCGTCCTTCAGGAGAAGCTGAAGGCCAAGGGTTTCGCGGTGGTCGACAAGCCCGAAGATGCAGATGCCAAGTTCCGTGTTGGCGGCATGTTCACTATCTCCGGCGCCGGCAAGGAGGACGTGCGTGGCAAACTCGGCGATTTGCTGGAGTCCGCGGTAGGCACCGATCAGCCCAGTAATCCGGACTATCGGCATCAGAACGTGGATCTCCTGCAGATTGGCGTTTCGGCAGCCTACACTGGCATTGCCTCCGTACTGTCCGTCACGGACATGGTTCGTTGGATCGGCCAAAAGACTGGAATTGCCGGACGGTTTAACGAGATGCTGACGGGTGACCCGCGAGGTATCTGCTTTGGCGAGGCCTGCAGCAAGTACACCAGTACCGTCGTGATGAACGTGACCGGCGACAGCGGCCACTGGTGGGTCATGGAGAAGGCCCAAGATTCCAAGGTTGTGCTTGACCTGGTGATCGCCGATGTCGTGGAAAGCACACTCAAACCGCTATACGAGCTGAAGAATGCCGCCCAGGGCCAGCAGGGGAGGGGTGATTCGTGAAAGCCAAGTTACTTGCCAGCATGGTGCTATCCGCACCAATCATGGCCTTCGCTGTAACTGATGGGACCGATTACAGGGACCTCTTGATGAAGGCCATGAACTCCAAGGATGGGAAGGTGACCGTCGAGGTGTCAGGGAAAACCGCAGAGGTCATCCGTCAGCAGATCAATCGTCCGAATGCCCGGGTGGTAGCCGAGGTGACGACAGTTGCCAAGCTGAAACAGGAAGGGTGCAAACGGTTCAATATTCGATACACCACACCAGGCACATTGCTGCCGATGACAGATGGTTCAACCCGCATGCTCGACATGAGCGTCAAGTTGAACATGTGCCAGAACGGCTTGCCGCCCGGAGTGGACAGCGAATACGAGCTCGAAGAGCGTATGGTGAAGGACTCGGGCCTCAATCCAAAGCTGGGTACTCCGGTTCAACAGCCAGTAGCGCCGCAGCAACCCGTGCAGCAGAAAAATCAAAAATCTAAGGCGCGGTAATCCAAAACTGCACCTAACACCCCTTTTTCGGCTGCATTCCTGCATTGCTGTGACATAAGGGCGAGGACTATCTTCAGGGCATGCTACGCGCGCTCTGTATCCTCCCCCTTGTCTCGATCTTGGCGGCTTGTACCGGTCTTGGATCGGCAAAGCCGTATATGCCGGTGTCACCTCCGGAGATGCGGACAGCCGCCGCATCTATCATGGGTAAGGACGTTAATAGTGCCGTCCCCGCGGACCCGAGAAACCCGCATCCTGCGGTGGACCTTTCCCCAACTCCAGGCAAAGCACCGTTGATCGGGCAAGCGCCCGTGGAGGTGCTACGTTCGGACCCAAAGTCGGGCGCCTACATCGCCTTTACCGGCCAAGTTCCGCCGACGAAGTATTTTGAAGTCATCGGCCGCGCGGACTGCGACAACTGGCTGTACCTGCAGTTGATGAATGCCGACATGATCATCAATCGGCCGGGATACTACGGTGGTGGCGAGTACACCGGAGACAAAGCTGCGTTGAAGTGCGCCGGCGTCTTCCACCGGAAGTTCCGGGACAAGTCGGACGATCGCCTGGTTGGCGCAGACGGTGTGATTTTCGACCACGAGTCGGCTGTGTTCACGGATGTCGATGGTTGGTTCAATCAGAACCGCAAGCTGCACATGGATGGGTGGGCGATCAAATTTGTAGAGCCTTCTGCAGAGACCATCCGCGCCCGCCTAGCCGCTCCTGTTACGTCCGCTATCGATGTTGTCCAGATGCGGGCTGCGGCATTCTGGATTGAGAAGCACCATGCTTCCGATCTGGCTGACGACCTCCGCCGAATCCTTCCTTTGAACGGCACCGGCCAGGCCCTCACCGACTGGAAAGGGGCTGACAACCTGCTCTTCCGTGCCCTGGCATCCGTCGAGGAGGACGCCGAGCCGGATGATGTGTTCCGGACCATCCTCGACGCTGGTATTGCGAAGATGCTCCGACCTGGTGCCCAAACAACAGTCGCCTCGTCAATTCTGGGCGAGGTGCCATTCGTTGCAGCCAACGTGATTGTCTGCCGCAATCAACCTGGTGCGAAGGAGGAACTTAGGAAAGTCCTCCTTCAAGCCACTATTCGCCAGCACAAGCTGGCGTCTGCGAAGGGCCTGATCGCCATGGGCGATTCAGAGTTCGTTAGGGAGCAACTAAACCAGGGGCGCCTGGGGGACTTGTCCACCAAGGTCATGGCCATGCTCTCTGGAATCGACGTCGAGCCCTTCGCTTGCCCATACCGGAGCAAAGTAAGTGCATAGAGCAAAGCAATTTCTGGCGGCCTTCGGCTGCCTTTTGGCTATTTCTGCCCAGGCTGCGACCGGCGAAATGTCGAGTGAGACTAGAAGTTGGTGGGACGAAACACCATGGGCCAATCCAGACCGGGGCTTCAACTGGTACCCCGATCCAAGGGAAGAGCGTCGCGAGCAAAAGCCGAAGCCGGAGGAAAAGCCCAAGACCATCTACGAGATGACCACCCTCGAGGAGATCCAGAAGGAACTGGCACGCTTGAAGGGTGAGGCAGTCGTGAATCCCACCGAGAAGAATGTGCTGGCCTTCCTGAAGGCTCAGAACTTCGTCATGGACAAAGCCTCGATGTTCGCTGATGTCTCACGCCGCGTTGTCTGGGCCAATCCGGAAGTGAACTACTCGGCGCGATCGTCCGTGGTCAGCTACGCCCGGGATCGTGACAAGACGCGAACGGACAAGAAGCGCGAGGACAATCTGAAGAACCTGTCCGAGACGCACGGCATTCTATTTTTTGCCCGGTCCGATTGCGACTACTGCCACGACGAAGCTCCGATCCTCAAAGCCTTCAGCATGAAGACCGGAATCCCGATTCTGACGATCAGCATGGATTCGCGGCCGATTCCTATGTTTCCCGATGCGAAGCCGGACAACGGGATATCGATTATTGCATCCGGAGGGAATGGGATTCAGACCGTTCCTGCTCTCTATTTGATTGACCGCAAAACCCAGCATGTCACTCCGCTGGGTACCGGTGTCGTCGCCGGCGAGGAGCTGGCTGAGCGCATCCGTGTAATGACCATGACGAAACCCGGGGAGGAGTTCTAAGAAATGAAATTGCGCACCCGTTTCACAGCTGCAGCCGTCGCCGTCGCATTGACTTTCGGGTCTGTAACCGCCTACGCAGACTGGATTGGCGATTTCTACAACTCCGCAGGCGCCGCAGTAAACACAACGGCTCCCCAGGCCATTGCTTCGCAGTCTGTGGTCGGCTATAGCGGTGGCGGCTTGAGTTGGCGGGTGCCGAACAAGAATTTCCAGCCCGTAATGATTACGCCTCCGTCGCTTAAAGCTGGCTGTGGCGGGATCGACGCTTACCTTGGAGGTTTCAGCTTCCCGAACAAGGCGGCCTTCGTTCAAGCTCTTCGGAATTTCGGCCAGGCTGCCGTCGGGTACTTCTTCGAGCTGGCGCTGCGGACGATGGCACCGGAAATCGCAGTCACGCTCGATGTGATCAATGACTTGGCCAACCGGGTCAATCAATTCTCGATGAATTCATGCCGCGCCGCTCAGAAGGCCGTCAATTACCTGGCTGGCGACTGGATGGAGGCCAATGCCCGCGATGCCACAGGGTACGCTCGCGCCGCAGGGGAATTCGTTGACGACTTCGACGCCATGTTCGGGATCGAAGGAAATGGGCAAAAGATCATGCAGGAAAAGTACATGCAGAACTATGGCAAGCCCAGGTCTGCTGTCACTGCTGCAGATAACGGCAAGGCCATGCCGGTGTATGTGAACCTCCTGCGTTGGGCTCTTGATCACAACAATGCAGTCAATCTGTCGGACGATGAGAAGGATCTGATTATGTCCATCGTCGGGCCGACCGTGATCGTCACTCAAGGCACTGATGGCGATGGTAACGAGGCACCCGACTTCACTGCTGGGCGGCCAGGAACCATCGACTTCTCGCATCTGGTGGGCGATGACGCCCTGACCGCAACATCGCTGCAACCCCTCAAGGTGCTGACGTGTAGCGATGCGGAATGCACGACCGTAACGGACACCACGAAGACCTTTATGTCCTTCTCCGCTCGCGCTATGGGAGCGGTCACGCACATTCGCCAGAACATCGTTTCCCGCACGCCTGGGAATACCCTGACGGCCGATGAGTTGCTGGTACTGAAGATGTCTTCAGTGCCCCTGTATCGGGCCGCAGCGCTGGCAGAGAGCTCTGGGATGGCGGCCATCGTCGCTGACCAATTGGTCTATGACCTTGCTGACTACGCTGCGGTCGATGCGGCGTTCAACATGATGACCTACTACCTCAATACCGCCGACAAGGCCCTCAACGGGATCTCGGCCAAAGTTCCGCAAACCCTGACCGCTTCATACCAGGCCATGCGTGAGCGCATCAAGGCGATGCGAGTGGACATGCATCAGAAGATCACCCACTTCTACCAACAAAAGGGTAATCCCTACGAGAAGATCGAACAGCTGGATAAGGCCGAACGTGCCATGTATGCCAACCTGAATACGATGCTCGCCGCCAATGCTCGCTTCGGCAAGCGCCAGTAAGGAACAGCAATGGGCAACGTCTATACGATCTACTGCTACTTCAACGCCGACCAGATTCAGGGAATCCTCAATGCGGTCGTGATGCTGATGGGCTCGAGCGGCGTCGACGGAGACTATCTCAGTCTTGTCCGCGTAGCTGCATTGCTCGGCTCCTTCATGGCCGTCTGTTACGGATTTCTCCGTGCGCGCGGGGAAGATGCTGCCCACTACATGCTGATGGTGGCGATCTTCTACACCACCTTGTTCATTCCGCGGGTCACCGTAACGATCGAAGACCATGGCGGTGCCGGGGTGGGTGCCCCCATCGTTGTCGACAACGTGCCGATTGGCCTGGCATTTTTCGCATCGACCACAAGCCACATTGGATACTGGCTTACGGACAAGACGGAGACTTTCTTCTCCCTTCCGGATACCTCGTTGCGGCTGAGTTCGCATGGTCTGATGGGGGGAGCACGAGCCCTTCGGCTGGCGCAGTCCGCGGCCATGCCTGATCCTATCCTGGCCCAGGACGTAACCAACTTCATGCGGGAGTGCATCAATCCGGAACTGGTGGTATCTCCGACTCTGGTCAATTCCCTGCTTGTTTCGAAGGATATCTGGACGGATCTCGGGCCATCGGGCATTGGCGTCCTCAACCCCGGCCGAATGGTCACGCTCTCTGGCAACACTGGCTCCGTCCAATGCGATGATGCCTATACCAACAAGATTGGTCCCCGACTGGCGCCAGCTGCAACGAGCGAGTTTGCGCGTATCGCCCAGATTTTGTCCCCGAACGCCACTCCTGCAACGGCCAATACGATGCTTGCATCCCTGCTGCCGGCTTCGGAAGGGTTGATCATGACCGCCAGTGCGTCCACCACCGACGCCATCAGGCAGCGAATGATGATCAACATGCTCAACGATACCTCGTCGAACATGGCGCAAGTCATGAATGATCCAACGGCCGCGCAAACCGCCTTGGGCACCGCAATGGCTACGTCGAATGCCAACACGGCCTATTCGGTCATGGCCCGACTGGCTCAAGAAACGCTGCCCCTGGTTCGGAATGCGATCGAACTGGTGGTGCTCGGCATTTTCCCGATTGTCCTCATCCTGATCATCATCGCCGGCTCCAAGGGGGGCATGGTTCTCCGTTCCTACGTGATGACCATGCTCTGGGTCCAGTTGTGGGCTCCTCTGTACGCAATCGTGAACTATGTCGGCATGATGGCCGGCGCGAAAAACTTCAAAGCAGCCCTTGCGGGTATCGACGGCGTAGCGGTTAACAACGCGGCCGCTTTGCTCAACAGCACAATCTCTGCTGAAGCTGTGACAGGGATGCTGACGATTAGCGTGCCCATGATCGCCATGGCCATCATCAAGGGTGGCGAGGCGGGGCTTGCCGGAATCACTTCCGGGATGACAGGGCCTGCCGACAGGGCCGCTACCAAGGTGGGCGAGCAGGTAGGCTCGGGCAATGTCAGCATGGGAAACATGAGCTGGGGCAATTACAACGCCAACAATGCCAATGCGAACAAGTCCAATACGGCCATGGCGTACACAACCCCGAATCGCGCCGATATCCAGACGGAAAGCGGTTCCTTCACGGCACGCGGCAGCTTTGCTGGGACCCCCAATGCCATCGGTAACATGAATGCCGAACTTGGCAATGCGGGTGTGACGGGATCACACGGGACGAAGGTTGAGGCAGCCAGGATCGGGGCAAGTGGCGAGCGATCCGAACTGACCCGTGGATCTTCGACGGGGCTTAGCACCGGCACGATGGCTCAATTCACCCAGCAGGAAGGTGCCGCGGCCGCTGCAAAAATCCAGAAGACCCTCGATAAAACCTTTGGCGGTGATACTTCCTGGACTACCAAGGACGGCGCCGGCAATGTGAGATCGAATAGGGAAGGGGTAGGAACTGACTCGAGACTCGGCCATAGCAGTGATTTGAGCCTTGGAGGGACCCTTGGCGTCAAAGCCGGAGCGTCTGTGGATGCCTCGGCGCCCAGCCCAAACAGCCCGGCCCCTGCCGCGGTCCAGCAAGGCAATCCTGTTCAGCCCGCAAACGTCCCCGCTGGGCAGCATGGCGCTCCAGTTGCGGCATCTCCTGCAGGTCAACCTGGTTCTGCAGCCCCCGGAACGCAAGGTGCGGCCCCCGCTACGGCACCGGCTGGGTCACAACAGCAACTCGATAACCTGGCACAAAAGACAGCCAACCGACTTGGCAATTTGCCTTCCAGGTCCTCGTATGGGCCGCAAGCCTCCTATGGTGGTGGGGTCAAGGATGGCGAAACCCAAAGCTGGACAGGAACGCAATCCACTTCTGCCGATACTCAGCAACGCGTGGAAAAGAATTTCGACAAGGCTGCGAAGGCCGTTGAAGCCCTGATGGCAAAAACCTCCAATGCCGGGGAACGCGCTGCTATGCAAAGCTTCCTCGGCTCCCTGGCACGATCCACGAATGCGACATATTCGACCAACGTGGGCCAGTCCTACACGCAGCAGGCCAGCGACACAACCCAGCGTACCGATGGGTCGGGTTCTTCGGCGGTGGTCAACGACAATGCCCGTTATGGGGCAGAGCTGCTTCGCCAAGCGGGTGGGAATGCTGCCAGGGCTCTAAACATGGCGGCAGTGCCGGCCGTTCAGAACAACGTTGCTGCCGTAACCGGCCGTCAGATTGCCAACGAGAACAATCCCCGCGGCGGGCCGTCTGTCGGCATGGACGGCCAGCCCATTGCAGCACCCAAACAAGTCGCCGCCCAACGCAGAGAGGGCGAAGCGGCTGTTGCAGAACAGCGGCCGAAAGACACTGCGACAGCCACCGCTGCCGGAAAGGGCTACATCCGTGAAGCGAACTCTCATCGAAGCCCGATGGGTGCGCCAGCGACAACTGCTATGCCGGATCAGACCCCGGCTCAGACGCTCCAGAACACTCATCGTGGCGCAGCCGAGCGAGGCTACACAAATGCCCAGGAGTCCCAGGCTGTGAGCGGCGGATTGAATCGCACGTCTGCGGCCATATTCAACGACAAGGCCGGCTTTGGCCGGCTCCTGGACGCTTCCTTTGGCTTCGGACTTTTCGGCCAGGCGAAGACACCGGAAGAAATCCGCCAGCCCCTCGAGCAGTTGGCCAGCGTGGATCCAGTTGCCCGTGGCCGATTGGCACAAATTGGGAAGGCTGGCCGTGTCAGTGAGGACGATATGGAATTCCTCGCAGGGCGCGCCAAGCAGTTCAACATCAAACAGTAACGGAGCGCAATGATGCGTAAGGCAGCACTAATTGGTTTCCTGGTGGTTTCGCTCGGGGCTGGCGCTTCCGAGAGCCGTGATGCGAAGGTCTATCAACTGCTTGAAGCCCAGGGCATTCAAGCAACCTTCGACGAACAGATGCGGGTGCGCGAGGAGCACAGCAAGAAAAGCGTGCAGATCATGGTCGATGAGACGGTGAAGCGGCTGAAGCCTACCCCAGTCTTCAAGAAGAAGTTCAATGCGGCCGCAGAGGAACTGTTTGCTGCCCTCCAACCGCCTTGGACCGCGAACGAAGTGACGACCATCTGGGCCAGCATCTATGGAAGCAAGTTCACGGATGAGGAGCTGGATCAACTGCTGGCCTTCTACACGTCGCCGGTTGCGCAGAAGGAAACAGTTGCTGGACGGGCTTCCCTTGCAGAGTTCAGCCAGTACCTGCAGATGCAGTATGAACCCTACGAGCGCCGTGCAATCCAGCAGTACGCTGAACGCATGCAGGCCCTAGGGAAAGAGTGTCGCTGTAAGAAGTAAAAAAAAGGGGCTGTATCAGCCCCGGTCTGCCCACCCACCCGGCGGGAAATTGATTTCCTCACCCCAGGGGCCGTACCGTACATCGGGAAGGCCGTAGTTTGGGTTTCCTTGGGCGGGGTCGTTGCGAAAACCATCGTCGCCGGCAGACGCCCTTACGACCTGGCCTTTACGCAACAAGGCATCGCGCAATTCCTCACGCGACAGGTAGAGAACCCCGGAACCGTTGAACAGCACGAAATCCAAGGGCTTCAGCACCAAGTTGCGGAACAAGAAACTCAGCAGGTTGAGAGCGGTTTTCATGCTTAAAGAATAGCACAGCCGGGGGGGCAATCCTGGGAAATCAGTTCTCGACGAACTTGAGCAAACGGTCCTCGGTATAGCCCTGCAATACGCGATTCTTGTATGCGAACACCGGCGCCATAGGAGGGATCTTCATGGCCTCGGCTGTTTTCATTCCCTCATCCGTGGAAAGGTCGACCTCACGGAATGGGATGTGCTTTTTCTGCATCAGTTCCTTGGCGCTCTTGCAGTAGGAGCAACCCGGCAAGGTAAACATCAGCACCTCGGCAGGACCGGACTGCATGTGGGCTTGGACCGATCCGGCCTGGCTGGGATTGCTGAAGACGATCAAAGCCGCCAAGGCGGTTGCAATGGACAGTGATTTCATCGGTTTCTCCCAACGCTAGACAAGGCGTAGCTGATCACCAGCAGAGGAGGTGTCTGGGCAACCCGCCGACCTTGCATGGACGTGCGCAGCTCCTGGGCGACTGAGCGGTAGCCATTGAGGGTGGGGTGAATGCCATCATGGGATGGCAAGGTGGCCAGATCGATGACTCGATCCCCGCGATAGGTGGCGATCTGGGTGATTGCCGCTCGGGCGTCCAGATTCTTGGCCGGCAAAAGCCAGGTCACATTACCGTAGATGCGATTTCGCAGGTTGTTGTACTGGTAGGGACGACTCTGGTGATCGTTGCTGCCCGTGCTGATGATGACGGTCTTGGCGTCGATCGACAGCGGCGCGTGAGATAGCACCTCGGAAGTCGGGCGGCCGACCTTGGCAATGGTCTCGCACTGCAGGGACTTGTCCTTGGCCAGGACGCCTGAGACCCCAACGGCGATGCTGTCTCCAAGGATCAGGCAATCCCCGGCGGCGCTGGCCATGCCAGTGGCAGCCAGCATGAGAAGTCCGAAGAACAAGCCTCTCATCCCTGTCCTCCCTGGGCATGCTTTTTCGAATCCGGCCGGCCCCATTTCAAAGCCGATATGCGTCGGGGGACTGGCGGTGCTTTTGGCTGCTCGTCGGCCTCCCGGGGCTTGAAGGCGGCTGCAGACAACCGTTCTTTGAGGCGGATGGCCAAGGGGTTGCCTTTCGCTGCCAGGCGGTCCAGCTCCGCGGCCACCAAGGGGTTCAACGCTTGGCCTTCTCCCTGAAGCTCCTCGGCCATCTTCATGAAAGCCTGCCAGGCCTCCCGTTCCTTCGGGGTGGGTTCGGGCGGGCGAGGGCGCCGCACGCGAACCTTCTCAAGCATCGACTTTTGCGTCATGTTGATTCTCCAATCAGGGCATATAGGGGCGCAGCATTCCGCCCTTGCCATCGAGGTAGGTGATCGCCTTGGGCGTGAGGGCAGGCAGATCGCTGTCAGCGGGCACCAGGATGGAATACCGGTCGTCCTCATAGACCTGCTTCCACTTGCCGCCGGCGAGGGCAGCTTGGCGGATTGCCATGTCGATCCTTAAAAGCATGGCTTTCGGGTGGTGTTTCTCGATCACCTTTTCCCATCCCGGCGTCGCCCGGCTGGCCAGATACCACTCGAAGTAGAACTGGTCGCGGTAGAGGTCCATGCGGCCATCGACGAATACGGGGATGCCGCGATGGATCAAATAGCTCGCCTCGAGGGTATCGGAGAGCACTCGGTCAGCCAGGCCATGCTGCTCGAGGTAATCAGAAGCCTTGATCGGATACTGGAGATTGAGGGTTGCGTCCCAAGTCCCATTGCCCTTGGCCGCGATCGCCGGGTAAGAGCCGGCGAGGAGGGCCACGATCAGGGCATAGGCGAGCGGACGGCTCGGGTCCTCGAAGGTCGGTAGCATCCTGCCATAGTGGGGTGTCCGGGCGAGGAGAGCCGCAGTGAACGGCGCCATCACGGCAGCGCACATGGCGACCTGGCGGTTGGCCATGACCCCGAAGACGAGGAAGAAGCCGGCGATCAGCCCGTGGGTGAGCCGTGGCTTGGCGTCCGAGACAATCATCAGGGCGACGAAGGGGACGAGGTTGAGTAGATAGAACCAGCCCAGTTCTGTCGTGAGATTCACCGGCATCCATTCCGAGATCACCGACGAGCTGCGCAGCCCCCCGATCATCACCACGGTCAGGATGGCGTTGAGACCATAGGGGTTGAGCAGGGTCGCGAAGGTCGATGCCACGACGATGGCCCAGGGAAGGGCGAGATCCCGGGCCGATGCTTTCAACCGCTTGGAAAGGATCGCTTCCCCGGTGAGCCCGGTGGCCAGCATGCCGATCATGAGCAGGCCGACAATGAACCCGCCGTGGAGATTGACCCACAAGGCCATCATTGCCGGGTAGGCGGCCAGGTATCGGGCGCGGCGAGTCTCCAAGTAGCTGACGATCAAATAGGCGCCGATCGCCAGAAGGGCGAAGGAGAACAACTGGGGCCGCATCGGCGTGACGATCTGCACCAGGTTGCAAAGGACAGCGAGGCCGAAAGCCACAGAGTTGTGGACGTAGCGCCGGGCCCCCATCCATGCGAATCCAATAGTGATACCCATGAGGATCACCGACAGGATCTTCGTTCCACCCAACCCGCCAAGGTTGTAGGCGAAGCCCATCGTCGCTTCGCCCAGCCATTGCGTGAGCTGGTAGGGCTGACCGGCGAAGGTCCAGCTGAAGACGTCGCCGGCCGGGATCGCCGAATGCTCCACGATCCAGCGACCGTAGGTCAGATGCCAAAAGAAGTCGGTGTCAGCGATGCCGGAGGAGGCAGGGTAGATGGCCTTTACCCAAAGGATCGCAATGAATATCAGGACGGTAGTCGGGAAACGCAGTGTCATGGTCAGGACTTCAGTTGGTCGAAGACGGCCCGGTTTGCGGGCACTAGGGGAACAGTCGGCAATTCCGGGTGCGATCCGTTGCGGACAAGCACCGTGTAGGCCGGCCCCTCGAAAACCGGCCGGTAGTCGCCGGCGGCGGCCAGCAGATGCCGCAGCGGAGAAGGATTGTTGAGCAGAACGACGTCCGGATCGAGGCGAGCCAGGTATTCGTGCCATCCGGCGTCGCCTCGCTGGGCGAACAGCATCTCGAAGAAGGCCCGGTCCCCGTACAGGTCGTAGCGGGTGTCCATCGAGACTTTCGTCCCCAGGTGATGGATCAGGTAACCGCCTGCTTCGGGCGGGTTGAAGATCTTGCCGGCCAGGCCATGCTCTTTGATGAAGGCCGTTTCGGTAACGGGCAACTTCGTGGCCATGAACCTCTCCGTCGTTTTGTCGATGCGGGACAGCCCATAGGAGGCAAGGAGGACGATCAGGAAGGCTGCCGCGGCGACCCCAGCAGGGTACGTCCGGTCATATTTCCGGGCTTCGCCGTCGAAGGCGAGGTCGAAGAAGGAAGTGCTGCGTAGGCTGGCGGCCAAGAGCGGGACCATAAGAATCGAGGTCATGACCGACAACCGGACGGCGGACCAGCCCAAGGCCATTAGGGCGATGGCCATGAGCACCTGGCTCAACTTCAGCTGCTTGGCCGTCAGCGCCATCGCTCCGACTACAGCGGAAGTGACCAGGAAGAAGGACAGGCCGGCTTCGGTCTTGATGCTGGTGGCAGCCCATTCGTCGACCACGCCGGCGGCCGATGATTTGAGACTGGCAATTTCAATGGCGTACTGCCATGCGCCCCATCCGTAAGGATTGAGCAGGGTAGCCAGCAAGGCAATGCCGGTACCGACGAACAGAGGCATTGCCCGGGTGCGAAGGCCGGCAGTATCGCGCTGGATATAGGCCTCGACCGCAACGAACGTGGCCACCATGCCCAGGTAGGTCAAACCGAAGGCATAGCCCCCGTGCAGATTGACCCAGACAGCGAACAACAGGGGCAGCCAGCGTAGGGCGTGGCGGTTGCCCGCCTGATAAGACGCGATGATCCAGGTCAGGAGCGCCAAGCCAAGATGCGTGAATTGGTGGGGCCGGCACGCCAGCGAAATGAGGGTCGAGTTGCAGACCAGAGCGACCGTGATCGCCGCCAGGCGGTTGTCGAGAAATACCCGGGCTACCCGATAGGAAGCCGCCATCGTCAGGGTGACCAATAGCGCCGCAAGGGTTGAGGTGCCCAGATGACCAGCAGCCTCGTTGGCCAGGCCCATGCAGACCTCGCCGAGCCATTGGGTCAGACGGTACGGATGCCCCTCGAAGGTCCAGGTCCAAAAATCCGATTCAGGAAGTCTCCCGTGGGCGAGGATCCATTCTCCGTAGCCGACATGCCAGTAGTAATCCGGATCGGTGATGCCGGCGCCGGCGAGAGACGGCGCACGATAAGCGAAGAGGCAGAGCAGGATGATGATGGGGACTGAGACGGCCATGGATCAGCCCCGTCCCAGCAAGTTGTTTAGGCGTCCCTGAAGGACGGCCACCAGGGTTTCGGCGTCGTTCAGCGCATCAACCGGGTCCCGGGTGAGGGACTTTTCCAGGGCCTCCTTCAGCCAGAAGGAGCATGCCGGGTCGTTCAGAATCTGTTCGGGGGAAGGAGGTGTCATTGTTGGCTTTCAGCAGGGGTCAGGAACACAAAGACCCGCGAGAGAAGGTAGGTCACCGCGACGTGGCATCCGATGGAGAGGGTCTGTGCCAAGTAAGGGTTGGCGCCGAACTTCAAGCTGCTGGAGAGCATCGCGTAGTTGGCTGCATACCCTGCCGCGATGGTCGGTATGTAGCGGAGAAAGGCTGTCCGGCGGCTGCCGCGGTCCTTGAAGGACAGGTCCCGGTGAGTCAGGAAGGAAATCGGCACGACCACCAGGTAGCCGATCAGATTGGCCACGATGTCCGTAAAGAACAGGCGGGCGCCGAAAATGACGCCCAGCCCAAGCATGGTGTTGCCGATCCCGACGAGGAGGAACCTGAAAAGGGTCCGATCGATCATGCCTTCGGCCGGCGCAGAACCCAGCACTGCGTCCAAAGCAGTCCGGAGAGGCGGGTGCCGGCAAGCGCCTGGGCAAACCACTGGCAAATGCGCGTCCCCGTTTCGCCCATGAACTCAGCGACCCCCGGGAGGTAGAAGGCGATGTTCTCCTGGCGGATCACTTCGAAGCCGGCGGCGTCGATCTGGGCGCGCAGTTGAGTGCGGGTCATGCGGTTGATGTGGCCAAGGTCGTCCACGGACTCACCGTAAATCCAGCGGGCGAGCTTCACGATGGGGCCGAAGGAGAGGAGCCGGGCCGTCAGTTCCACGGTCGAGTAGGAGTTCGGCGTGGTCAGGACGAGGTAGCCGCCCGGCTTCAGGCTGGCGAAGATGTTCATCAGGGCCGAGGCAGAATCCGGGACATGCTCGAGGACTTCCGAGCAAAGAGCCACGTCATGCACAGGATCGAAGGCGTCTTTGGTGATGTCGGCCACCTGGGCGACGACATTGGGCATTGCGTTTGCGGCATCGACGAAGGAAGGGTTGATATCCACGGCGAAGACCTTGCCGCGCTGTGCCATCAGGTTGGTGTAGATGCCGCAGCCAATCCCGATCTCGTAGTAGTGAGGCTGGGACGGCGAAACCTGATTGAGGGCACGCATGACCCAGTTGCGGCGGGCGTTATGAAGCCAACGGCGGGTCGGATTGCTGGATTCGTACAGGTTCGATTGGAAGTCGATGTGTTCTTGGCGAAGTTCGGCGACAGACATTAGAAAGTCCCCCGGGCAGCGGCAGCAGTTTCAAGATGGACGACAGACGGGCCAGCGCCCCGCTCGTCGAAGCCGTGAAGGGCCCCAACCAGGAAAAGCGGACGACGCTTGGTTTCGGCGACGATGCGGCCGATGTATTCACCCAGCACCCCGATGCCGATCAGCTGGACGCCGCCCAGGAAGAGAACGACAGAGGTGAGAGTGGCAAAACCCGGGGTCACGACGCCCCAGATCATCGTCTTCGTGACGATCCAGAAGGCGTAGGCGAAGGAAAAGAGGGCGATGATTCCGCCGATGTAGGTCCACACGCGCAGCGGGACCGTCGAGAAGCCGGTGATGCCATCGAGGGCGAAATTCCACAACTTCCAGAAGTTGAACTTCGTGTGGCCGGCGGCGCGCTCGGGGCGGTCATACTCGACTTGGGTTGCCTTGAAGCCGGCCGCGGCCATGATGCCCTTCATGAAGCGGTTCCGTTCCGGGAAGGACAGGATCGCGTTGACCACGGCCCGATCCATCAAACGATAGTCCCCACAGTTGGATGGGATCTTGACGTCGGTAATGTCCTCCATCAGCCGGTAAAAGGCTCCGGCTGTCGAACGCTTGAGCCAGGAATCGGTTTCGCGGGATCGACGGACGGCATGGACGACTTTGGCTCCCTCCTGCCACTTCTGGACCATTTCTGGGATCAACTCCGGCGGGTCCTGGAGGTCGACATCCATCGGGATGATGGCGTCGCCGCTTGCGTAGGTGAAACCTGCCGTCATAGCGGCCTCCTTCCCGAAGTTGCGGGACAACTCGACCAGGCGAGTCTCCGGGTAGAGGGCGGACATGCCAGTGATTACCTTGACGGTGCTGTCCTTCGAGCCGTCGTCGACGAAGACGATCTCGAAGTCGAGGCCGGTGCTTTGAAGGATGGGGGTGACAGCCGAAAGGAATACCGGGACGGCATCCTCTTCGTTGTAGCAGGGGACAACGATGGAGAGTTTCATCGTGCGGCAGCTCCAAATTGAAAGTGAGTCGGGTCGAATCCCATTTCAGAAAGGGCGTCCAGGGCTTCAATGGCGGGAGCCTTCGGCTGGGTCTCACCGGTACCGGTCGTCGCGCTGGGCGCCGGACGGGTAGATGAAGTCGGCACAGAGGCAACGGATTCGACGGGGGGAGGGGTGGGGGTTGCGTCGGCCTTCTTGTGGCTGCGGGGAATTCCAACTACCGCCGCCAGGTGAGGGTGTTCCCCGGCGTGCGGCAAGCTTGGAATCTGGCCCTTGGCAACCTGGAGGCCGAGGCGCATCAACATCCGAATGCGCGCACCCTTATTCGCTCCCTCGAAGCGACGAAGGTCCTCGTCGAGATCGGAATACTCGACGCGGTTGAAGCGGACGTTGACCCGGAAGGTTTCGTCTTGATCGCTCATGCGGCCACGGTGGCTTGGTCACTAAGTTTCATGGCCTGGCTGAGAGATTTGGCCAGCAGCTCACCGATAAGGTGGAAGCCGCGCACGTTTGCCAGCGCCGGATTCTCGAGCGTAACGACCTTGTGCTTGGGGAACTTGTCCTTCATGGCCTGCGAATACAGGGAAGCTCCGCCGCCGGCGAGAATAATCACGTCGATGTCGCTGCCCGAGCCCACCGAATTTTTGATGGCCTGGGCTGCCTCCTGGATGACGTCGTTGCCGGCGCTCATATGGGGCTGCAGGTCGAAGTCGTGGCCGAAGAGCTGGAACGGCTCACCGGACATCAGTGAGTAGTCGATGCGGCGGACGAGTTCGGCCGGAGTGGCGTCGAAGCCGTGGGTCTTAATCATGTCCTCGGCGATCGCGCGGAGAACAGAGCCCATGCCGCGCTGGACGGCATCGCTCAGAGAATCGTTTGCAGACATGCCTTGGCAAACGAACCAGTCCACCGTGTTGTAACCCGGGTCAACGGACAGGGCCATCGGCGCCTTCCCCGGGGAAGGATTGGCCGCGACATAGGACATGTAGGCACCGAGCGGCTGCGGATACACATGGCAGCTGCGAATGGTTACTTCCTCGTCGGCGTCGTTGATCTTGAAGGTGCCGGTGAAGCGTTCGGCCAGCTTCTGGTGAAGCTTGGGGTAGGTGTTGAGCGGCAGGCCGAGAACCAGGACGTCGATCACGTCGGCGGGCAGGTTCGGCATCATGTAATTGATGGCGCCGAAGAGTCGGGCCGCGTATTGGTCGGAGAGGGCGAACTTCTCATCCAGGACCTCGGTTTCCTGCTTGCCGGTCAGGGCACGGTGAACTTCCCGCCCCACTTCATACATCCGGTTCTCGACCGGGACGATGAAGGTGTCCCGGCGTTTCATCACGCCGCCGCCACCGGCGACGATCGTTCCCTTGTAGGCCGGGGACTGGGAGGGGATGGAATCGGTACGCAGCGCACCGGTCTCGATATCGCGCCCATCGGTGAATTTGATGTGGCCGTAGCCAACGTCGCCGGCGCGAACGGTCAGATTGGGAGTGTTCATGTATGGGCCTTTCATATGGGATGACGAATTGTCTTGAGCCCATGACGCACGCGGAAGTCAGGAACGCAGCCGAAAACTGGGGGGTAGGTGGAGGAATGGATGCCCGGGCAAAAAAAGTTTCGAGCCCGGCTGCGTGTGGCGCCAAAACGGCGCCAAATTGGCGCCAATTTGGCGCCAGCGGAAAAACAGCCCGAGCGGCGGCGCCAGAATGGCGCCAATCTGACGTCAAATTGGCGCCAGAGAGCGTGGCCGGGCAGGGTGGCGTCAGAACGGCGCCAGATTGGCGCCAATTTGGCGCCATGGCTGCTCGATTCGGCACCGGCTCCATGGTCGGCCTGCTTCCGTGAGCCGGCCGCATCATCTGCGGGATCTGTGCGGCGGATCGAAGCAGGCCCTTTTGGATCCGTGAACGGCCAAATTTGCCCCGCCTAGAGGCACATAAACGGCACCTGGAATCGTCTTTTTTCCCCCTCGTATGGCCCATTTTTTTCGAGTGGAAGGCAAGGACGTGACAAATCTGTAGCCAACTAGACGGGGATCGATTCGCTTTTCTGGCTTAGTTTTGCGGGGTTGGTTGCCAACTAATAATTCACCAGACTGAAAATTGTCCATAACGGACAGTTGACAAAACGGGAATGCTCGTGGTCTTATCCGTGCCATCGTGTGCTGTGAAGCGCGCCCAGGATCACGACGGCCTCCTGGAGCTGGATGAAGTTGATGCCAGTAAAGCCGTTGCTACTTCGTCGCGAGCCGCGATGGACCCCGCAGATGATCTGCGGCATTCGGTACCTGACCGTACCGGACCCGTAACAAGGGTCATTCCCCGAGACGTGGATGCGTCTCCCAGTACGTCGCTGTGCGTTCCGTTGCGGACGCCTTTGAATATGGCGACACCTTATCTGGACCTTTTGGCATGAGATGAGTCACCGCAGGGTCGGTCCCTGTCCGTTGTGATCTCTCACCCACTGGTCGTCATTTGGATAAGCGAAATTGCTGCGTGGATGTCCTGCATGGACCCCTGGTATCTGAACCTGGCATGAGCTGGGAATTCGTACCGGACAACGCACCCGAGGTCGCTGGTGGCAGGCGGCAAAAGTCCCGAAAGGGCCGGGGCAATTTCAAGGGATAAGCGATCGCGCCTGGCCGAGTATTTGGCAGGTAACCGTAGCGGAGTGCGCAAGCGGGCTACAACGATCGGACTGCGAAGCTGTTCGTCCTGTGAGGACGAGGTGGTCGCAGAGAGTCGGAACCGGTGCGGGGGTGAAATCTCGCCTGGGGGTCATTCTTTAGGGGTGCTCCCACCGCTGTGATGCGGATAAAGGGTTCGTCTGCTGTGAGCAGAGCGAGCTATCGGTTTCGGGCGTGCCGCGCATGTGATGCGCCGCCGCTGACGATGGGTTCCAGAAATGGGATCTGCCGTCGCCACTTGTTTCACCATTCTTAACACCCCAGCCATTTGTTTCTGCAGTACCCGAATACCTGAGACTTCTCTTCGCGTACGGCTCACGCGAGGACGGCGCCCCATGCGCCACCGACAGACCGAGTCGGTTCCCCACCTATCCTGGAGAACCAACATGAGTTCGTTGAACGCAGCCCGGCTGACTGCCGAGCATTCCCCTCACGACATCGCCCTGGATCTGGTCCGCTACGGAATCGACGTAGCCGTGGCCGACGTGGTGATGATCGACATCCAGCCTGTCCCGCAAGACAAGGCTGAACCGATACCGACCGAAGGTTGCGAAGTCCTCGAGCTTCCGACCGAGGTGGTGATTTGTGATTACCCGGTGACCGAATCCTGGTGCGAGATCGTGCCGGTCCGTCGTCGTCCGCCGCCGTTGAAGAAGGAGATTGAAAATGGCGCTATCGCTTGCTGACACCGTTCTTCCCAAGTCCGTAAGGGACGGGATTGAACGCACCATTGAGCCGCTGATTTACCTGCGCTCGAATGGCGATGGGAAGTGCTCGCGGAAGACTCGTGACGACCGCCGGCAACTGTACTTCCTGATGATGGCCCAACTGTGGGACAAGGGCTTCAAGGTACGGAAGCTCGAATCCCTGGCTGGGAAGCATGTCCAGTTCCTGATGACCCTCTGGCATTCCCAGAAGGTCGCAGCCCGGACGCTGCACACCCGCTTGTCCATGATCAAGCACCTGTGCGAGTCCCTGGGTAAGTTGAACGTGGTTCGCCCGATCCACGAATACCTGCCCGAGGATGCGATCCGTCGCTCCAATGTGGCCAAGGACTCCAAGTCGTGGGAAAGCAACGACGTGGATCCGCTGGAGATCATCGACCTGGCGCGGACCATTGATGAGCGGCTGGCCGTCATCCTGGCCATGCAGCACTTCTTCGGGCTGCGCGTGAAGGAGAGCATCGAGTTCCGGCCGGCGCAGGCTCTGGTCGAGGACGGCAAGACCATCGAGGTCTTCCTGGGCACCAAAGGTGGTCGCGTCCGTCGCGTGCCGATCGAGACGGACGACCAGCGTGACGTGTTCGAGTGGGCGCGCAAGGTGGCGGCCACCGGCAACACCAAGCGTCTGCGTTGGACCGACTGCACCTGGAAGCAGGCCCAGAACCGGTTCTACAACCTGGTGCGGAAGCGCCTGGGCATTACCGGGAAGCTGAAGGGCATCACCGCCCACGGCCTCCGTCATGGATATGCACAGCGTCGCTACCGTCAGCAGACCGGTCTGCCGACCCCGGTGGAAGGTGGAGCTCTGGGCCGCATCGACCGCGAAACGCACATGACTGCCAGCCTTGGCGTGTCCCGTGAGCTTGGCCACGGCCGCCACGACGTTGTGGGCAGCTACTGCGGTTCGTACGGACATGCCCTGCGCGTTCCGCCCGTTACGCACATGACCATCAGCTTCAAGCCGATGTCGATGAGCTTTTCCCTGCCGGCCTGACCGCGGGGATGACTGAAAGGATTCAGATCATGAACTACGTTTTCATCCTGGGTACCGACGAGTGTGCCCCGAACTGCATTGCCTCCGCTGGTGCTGCTCCCGTCTGGAGTGGCAAGACGCGCTCCGAGATCACCTGTGCGGACATGGACGACATGCTGGCCTTCTGCATGAAGGAAGGTCGCCGGATCGGCTACGACGACTACCGCTATGGCCGTCCGGTACGGATCAACCCGTTCCACCGCCGTTTCCTGCACGGCATGCCGCACCTGTACTTCAAGAGCTTCTACGAGATCGGTCGTCGGGAAGCGAAGGAAGCGCATGCCCTGATCGCGGAGCAGGTTCCGCTGCTGGCGGCTTGATCGATGGCATCCATAAAGGACAACGACCATGGATACCATCGAAACGATGGGCGACGCCGAGTTCGCCCCGGTGATCATCAAGCCTGAAGGCCGGCCGCGCTGCTGGTCCGGCAAGTCGGTCATGACCATGACGAAATTCGATCTCGAGGACCTGTACCAGTTCTGCATGGACGGTGCCCGGGATATGGGAATCGAGTCCGTTGTGTCCGGCGATCCGGAAGACCTCAACCCCTTCCATCCGAACTTCCTGCTGGGCATGCCCTACCGGACGTTCGGCGCCTTCTACCGGCGTGCCCGACTGCAAGCAGCCGGCTCCTGGTTGGAGGCCCAGTCGATCTGCCTCTTTGGGGAGACCAGCCATGAGCGAGAAGCCGTACCCGTTTGACGATGCCTGGAAGGCCTCGGTAGATCGGAGCGGTCTTGAGTGGATGGCCTACTGCGAGTCCGCGAACCTGGTGAAGCGATACATCAGGACGCGGCTGCGGGAGGGGAAGGACGCTGCGGTCGAGGAATTCGAGGCGACCTGTGAGCTGTATGCGAAGCAGGCGCTGGGGCCCGCTCGGGTGGCCCGGATCAGAGAGCAGTTCCAGCTGATCTGGACCCATGAGCGGGAAGCATTGAAGGCGAGGGTGCTTGAAGAGGATGCGTTGCCGAAGGCAGCGTGAGGGTCCGTACAGGACCCTTCCCTTGGTCGGCGGATCAAGGCAAGCGCCCTGGTGCTGAAGAACGTCTGTGGTGTCGCGGGATACGCCCGAATTTATCCCGACATCCTTCTGGTGCTGTTTGACCAGGACGCCCTGCGGCGAAGTTTGCTGCAGGTTCTATCACGGTCCCGCCTTGTGCGTGCCGTGGTCTTCCCAATCGGGGCTCATCACCCCGAAAGGGCTGATTGCGCCCCATTTATTTGAGGTGCAATCATGAGTAGTGCTGTTTATACGCGTTTCCAACGCAACATCTTTACGAAGGACACGATCTGGAACAACAAGGATAAGGCTGACGCCTTGGTGTTCAAGGTCTGCATGGTCTGCGGTGTGATTGCTCTGTTCCTTCCCTGGGGAGGTCAAGCATGAGCGCCGTTGTCGTTTGGCTGACCAAGGGTGGCATCGTCGAGTACGTTGCCTCTTCTGACGCAGACGTCGTGGTGATCGACTTCCAGAACATGGAAGCTGGTGACCCGGCACCCGACATGAGCGATGCCCACAAGGCCTTGCTCAAGGAACGTGCGCCGTCCGTTCTGGACGACATCGCCAAGTACGTCGTGCATTACAAGTGCGACAACTGCGATGCGGGGTTTCACTCGGTCTCCGAGCTGAAGCCTGTCACCGATCTGGAGCAGCGGGTCGCCCCTGGCGAGCCCGTACCGGTTGGCGAATGTCCCCTCTGTGGGGCAGTCGTTCATCCGGTGGCCGAAGATTGGTGGCCGGTACCCCAGTCCGCGCTCGACCGGCACTGCCTGTCGGGCCGATTCAACCTGGCGCCGGAGGCCCTGCCTCTGGTCCACAAGATCGGTCTGGACCGGGTACTCACCTGGTTCGAGACGACGCGTGGTGTGAATGTCGGCGACACCCTGCCGGTAAGCGACTTCGGTCTCAATGCCTACTTTGGCTTTGACCCGGACAAGCCCAACGGCGAGTGCTGCTACGTGAATGTCACGGTTCTTCGTTAAGCCTATGCCCCCCTGCCGAAAGGCTCGGGGGCGCTTTTTTTGGGACGCTACGAACATGAAAGAAGAGATGATTCAGCAGGTCCAGAACCTCGCGGTGGAGGAATTCACCCGTGCTGGCTGGAAGGGAGACCGTTTGCTGCCGCATGTCCTGAACAAGGTCTATGCGACTGCTGTCGGTCCCAAGGAAGCAACGGTCCGCGCAGACGTGGTTCATGCCAGCGAGATCGTTTGGCTGAACGCGGTTTACTGGAGCGAAGGCAGAAATGTTGCCGCTACCTGTTACGCGTTTCTCGCGTCCACTGCGGACAAGGAAGTCGTCATCAGCAAGGTCGAGCGGTTCCTGGCCGACGTTGAAAAGGCGATCGCCGGCTCCTACGCCGTCAAGCTGCTGCACCCGCTTACCCCGGGCCAGGCGCTTGAAGGTGAAGTGCTTCCCCCCGAAAGCGAATTGATGTCCCGCGGCCGCCAGCTGCTGGACGATATCGCCCGTGAGACCCGCGCGATCGAGAACATCGCTCGCCGGTGATCCTGCCTTTCCACTCCCTTCCTCGTGAAGGGGGCTTTTCAGCAGGGCTTTCCCCAGGCCCTGACGAAAAGCCAAGTTTCTCTGGGTGACCAGGAACGCGAACAGCTCTGCGTTATGAGCTGCTGCCCTGCGCCTGCAGGTGTCTCGACCCATGCGGGTACCAACCCGCGAAGGGTTGATCCCGTTCAACCCTTCCAGGAGCCGACCATGCTGCTGTCTCGCATTTCCCTCATCAAGGTCCGTGCCGCTGCCCAGCAATGCGCCCAGCGCCACTACCCCTTGTTCAACTACTCCCGCCTGTTCATCCGCGACGCCGGCCACGGGTGGTTCGACGAGCGTCATCGTTTCGCCTTCGGGCGCGACGCCTGACCTCGCTCCTTGTCCCTTCCAGTCGGAGGGGGCTTTTCCGTGTTCCTTGCCCGCAAGGGACAGCGAAAAGCACGGTTTTTTCGGGTGACCGAAGACGCTTACTGGTCCGCGTTACGACCAGCTACTCCTGCGCAGTTCGGCAGGATTTCGACCCTGGCGGGGTTCTATCCCCACCGGGGACAGACTCCGCCGCATTTGAGGAGCTGTCATGAAGTCGTTTTTCAATGCAACCTGCAAAGCCAACGTGGTTGGCGACGGTACGGTTGGTGCAACCATCACCTGGCTGGAGAAGTTCATCAATGTCCTGTTCCCCGATAACGGGATCGAGTATTGGTCCGACAACCAGTATGGGAAGAGCCCGCGCTACCTGAAGCGAGATGATCGTCTTCCGGGAGCCGGTACCACCGATGAATGTGTCCACCACGTCGCCTGCTATGTGCGTCCGGGCAATTGCGAAGGAAGGATCATCGAAGTCGCGCTGAGCCTGCGAGGGGGTGAATTCAAGTCTCTGACCTGGATGAAGACCTTCGGCAAAGCCGACGAGTGCTGGCTGATCGCTCGCGCGATCGACGAAGCGCTCAATTCGATCATCTTCTGGGAGGAAGTGCCCGAGCTCGTCTCGATGTCCGAGAAGGTGCCGCGCCAGCACAACTGGCATCGGCAGACATCGCTGGCGGAGGAGGTGACCATCCTGTCCGGCACGGACAAGGTGCTGGTCAAGACCGCCTCTGGCTTGATCCTGGACGACCGCTGTTGGGGTGGCCAGGCCTGTGCAGGATCCAATGCAACTGCAGTAACCCAGGATTGGGTAACCGTCCTCACCAACACGAACGCCAAGTTCAAGCTGGTGAAGGACACCACGGATCGACTCTCTGTGCCGGATCTCCCCGGCTATGTGATCTCGAAGCGTGGTGTCGACGTGGAAGGGTTCTACGTGCTGCCCCCGGGCGGCAACGAGAACGATGATCGCGACTACCTCGGGTACTTCCCCGATGCGGACGCGGCCATCAGGGCATCCCGCGATCACCAAGCCCGGCAACTGCCGGTCGCAGCCTGACGGAGGATCGTCAGATGCTGACCTGGTTGCTGGTGTTTGGGGTGGGTGGCTGCTGGTCGGGTTACACCGACGCGACAGTCATCCAGGCGCCGGACCGTGACGCGGCCTGGCGCCAGGGTCTCGATATCGCCCTGAAGGAGACAGCTGAAGAACGGCGGCTTGCGTTCAAAGGCTGTTCCTTCGACGTCGAGCTGATCGAAGGCGATGTCAGGGAAACCAAGCTCTACGCCTCCCGGTGTAAGCCGGGGGCGAAGCTGCTGGCGGAACTGGCATTCGACGCACTGGAGGTGGCCCATGGGCAGCCGGCTTGAAGAGTTGGCTCTGGCGAAGCACATGCCGGAGTCCTTTAAGGACGCCTGCCCGGTCTGCAAGTCCCAATGGACGGTGAATATCGTCGATGGGAAGGTGCAGTTCGAGTGTCGCGCCTGCGGCCACGATCAGATCGTCCGGTCACAGCCCATGAAGTGGTGGGCGACGAGCGGCAGCTATGTGCATCCCCGTGACTGGGCATGGCAAAAGCTGTGGCGCCAGTTTGTTCAGTGCTTTGGCCTGGCCAAGGCATTGACCATGTGTTCGGGCTGATCCAGTCCTTTGACCCCTTCCCATGTGGAGGGGGCTTTTCAGCCGGGCTTCCAGGAGGCCTGGCCGAAAAGCTGATGCGCTATTCGCCCTTGGGCGTCTCGATCTCGGCCGGCTTCGCCTTCTTCTTGGCGAGGAGGTAGGCCAGGCCCAGCAGCATTCCTCCCGGTACCGCCACGACCAGCGTGGTGACCAATGCCTTTTTCAACAGGGCGGAGTGCTTTTCGGACTTCAGTTTCACGGCGGGCCTACAGATCGTCTGGATGGAGGGATAGAGCGCGAATAACGCGCCACTGAGCGACATGATAGACAGCTCATGGCGATGCGAAGCAAATATTTCCGCGCCGGCCGGGCGTGGCCACAAGGTTTTTTCGGGTGACCGAAGACGCGAACTGTCCTGCGTTATGGACAGCTACGGTGGTGTGCAGCTTGCGCCACCTCTCTTTCAGGCATCCGGGCGACTGGAGACCTGATTCACCAACCCCTCGCGGGCATCCCGCAAGGGGTTGCTCCGCGGGATTTCTGTGGAGCGTGATATGGCAGAGCATCAACATGGGACGAACCACTTCGTCTCGAAAGCAGCAGCAGATCGGTATTACCAGGCTATGGGCTACGACAGTGCCGACGGCCAGATCGCTGACGGAAGCATCGTCATCGGTCCGCCGGCGCTCAAGGAGTCCGAGGAGCTGCGTATCGATCATTCGGAAGGCCGGTACGTCGTTCGCGTGCTGGACCAGGTTGCACCGGTTGCGGTCCAGACCGACGCCTCGCTCACCGGCGAAGCGGCGTTGCTGTCCGTAAGCGACAACCGGGTCATCCTTCCGACCCAGCACCTGAAGCATTACGCCGACCTCAAGCGCCTGCTTGAGACCAGTGGCGGGAAGTACAACAGCAAGGGGTACTTCTCGTTTCCGGACGGTGTGGATGCGGAGGAAGTGCTGGCGGCAGTGCGGCAAGGCAAGGCACAGAACGGCAAGAAGGCGTCGCAATCGTTCTTCACGCCGGAGGACCTGGCCTATGAAGTCTGCCAGGCTGCTGGTTTCCTGGAAGGCAAGCGAGTGCTTGAGCCGAGTGCCGGAGACGGTGCTTTGGCCGACATCGCCCGGGCCGCCGGCGCGAAGGTGGTGGTGGTCGAAAACCATCGCCCCAACGTGCTGGCGCTGGAGAAGAAGGGCTACAGCGTGTGGGATCGGGACTTCCTGAGCCTCACCCCTGACGACCTGGGCCTCTTCGACGCCATCCTGGCCAACCCGCCGTTCTCCAACAATCAGGACATCGAGCATGTGCTGCACATGTTCAAGTTCCTGAAGCCCGGTGGCACGTTGTCCGTGATCACCTCGCAACGCTGGAAGACGGGATCGCAGAAGGCGCACGCCGAGTTCCGGGAGTTCCTGGACGCTCAAGGCGCTGTCGTCACCGAGATCGAGGGAGGAGCCTTCCGTGAGTCGGGAACCCTGGTTCCCACCCTACGGATCCGCCTCGTCAAGAAAGCGGCCCCTGCAGTGCTCGAGCTCGTGCCCGAGCAACCCAGTTTCTTCCCGGAACGGAAGAAGCCGCAGCGGCCCGAACGGCCTCAAGCTGACCTGGCGCAAATGTGCCTGGCCATCTGAAGCCCCGCGTTCAAGCCACCTCTCTGAGGTGGTCTTTTTTGAGTCCGTTGGCGACAGCGTACTGAAGAAAGACCGTTTTCCCGAGTGATCGGAAACGCCAACGGCTCTGCGATATGAGCTGCTTTTTCGATACATCCGTATCGGACAACCCCTTCCGGGAAACCTCCCGGCAGGGAGGCCTCCTGGTGCAACCCTGGAGACAGTGATGGCCGTAGTTGAAAACCTCATCCGTAGAACGGATGGATCGGAAGCCAAGATCGTGGCCCGCGAGTATTTCGGCGCGGGGCTGACACGCTCAGTGGGCGTGGATGTGTTTCGTCGTGCGAATCCCACGAGCCAATGGACGTTGTGCAGCGACCAACCTCATCCGGACTGGCGAAGCATGTCAGTCGATGAGTACGTCCGGCGTGGCCGTTCTGAGATGCTTCAGACGGTATCGCATGGCGAAATTCTCAAGACGGTCGTTGCGCTCAACAATCCGTCGCCCGGGATGCTCGCCGGCATGCGCTTCCTGCCTGGCTGATGCCATCCCCTTTCCCTCCCGTGTGGAGGGCTTTTCAGTGTCCCTGGTCGCGGGGACAGCGAAAAGCCAAGTTTTCCCGAGTGATCGGAAACGCCTACGGCTCTGCGTTATGAGCCGCTACCGTCCTTGCCGTCCGGTAAGGACTTTTCCCGTGTCGGGGCATCTCTCCCGACCGGGGGTGGATGCCCCTTTGTTTGGAGGTATCCATGATGTTGAAGTATCTGCACGAAGCTGCTCTGGCTGGTCTTGTCGTTCCGGAAGGAGCCGATAAGGCCACCGAACGCGAAATCCTTCGCCGCCGGCGCCAGGTCGAAGCCCAGTTGTCGCTCGCTCGTCGCGCGATCCTGATGCTGAGAAGCCTGCACGCCGACGTCTCCGCCCTGCGCGTAGATGACGGTTTCCAAGGGACAGGCAACTGCGAATACGGTCATGAGGGCGTCGAAGTCACGCTCGACTGGCCGAACCTCGCAATGCTCACCGACGAGACCAAAAACATCCTCGACGAGGTTGCCGCCTCGGACGTGCCGAAAATCTGGTTCGTCTTCCACGGTGACTGCACGACGTCCCACCGCTGCGAAGCGGAGGACCGAGAGGAGGCGATGGAAATCTGCGCCGAAGCCCACCCGGGCAGCCAGATCCATGTGGCGATCCCGGCGAACTGCCAGGGGGAACTCATTGTGTATAGCTATGGCGAGGAAGTGGTCCACTGTCCGCTCTGCGGCGGCCGCACCGAGTTCGGTGAGCTGCCCCGGGAAGGATGGCAGGTCCATGTCTGCCAGAAGTGCAATCACAGCTTCATCGCTGTGCCTGACGAGCCTGAAGACGGTCCGGAACCCGAACGCAACTTTGCGTGGAAGGGCACCTGGTCCATGAATCAGGACGGCACGATCGAGACGCAGCCGCGCGTTGAGGAAACTGGTGAAGGGTTCGTCCCGACACTGGCCATCTCCTACGCCGGCGGCGAACCGACCTTCGAAACGGCTGAACCCCGGGCAACGCTTGAAGAAGCGAAGACCGCAGCCGGGACGTTGGACAGCGATTGGCATCAACGCGAGGCCGATGAGGTCGCCGCGGAGATGGCATCGTGAGCCCCGAGCGCGCCCAGTCCATCTGGGATGCCCGGCATCCCTTCGGGGAATTGTCCATGACGGACGCTGAGCGTATGGCAGTGAGGAAGGTCTGGTCCGGCATGCCCGGAAACACCTGCTTTGCTGACGCGCTGTTGCGGATCGCCAGGGGCGAAGCTGTTGCGGAAAAGCCTGCAATGGTCGGAACCGCCGTTTTCACCTACGGCGACGAGATCATCGAGCAGGTCCCCGTCTATGCGGGCGAAACGGCTGGTTCCGATGCGGTGTATGCACGCGCCAAGCGTTCGATTGAGGTGCTGGGCATGCCGGCGACCGATCCGGTCCACGGCGCCAATGCTCGGCTCCACAAGCTGACGCTGGCCACCCTCAAGTTCTATCCGTGCGGACACTAGAACCACAAGCAGTTCCTTACGCCTCCTCTGGGGGCGTTCTTTTCAGGGCGTTCGAGCAGAGCCCCCTGAAAAGAATTCGATCATCTTGAAGGAGCCCATCATGCTTATCCACGTTTTACCCAAGCTGTACGTCCCTGGCGGACTGCAAGTGCCGGTGCGACTTGTCGATCTCACTGTCGAGGAGCTGGGCCTTGTCCTCAAGGGCGACCAGGACCTGGCTATTCGCCGGCCCTACCCGAACAAGTGCTACTGGGTGGGCTGCAGGAAGGTTGGCCAGAAGGCCGTGGCCGGGCTGCTCATCGAAGCCGGCCGGTTCCTGGAGAGCTACACCGTCGTGACCCGCTGGGCGATCAATGCGGACACGGTGCTGACCCACCGCGTCGACCACGTCGTCCTGGACGGCCACTTCGATGCGGTCAGCGACGACATGACTCGCTGGTATGGCACCTGCGAAAGCCTGGGCAGCTGGCATTCCCGCTGGCCCCTTTGCTACAACGGACAGCCACCGGTGGAAGTGCAGCCCCGGATGGACATGCTCTCTCCCGGCCTGGGCGGTACGACCAGGAAAGGCGAAATCCGCGATGTGCTTTCCGAAGGCGGCCTGGTGCTCCGCCGTGAGGAACGGTTCATGGTCCCGACCATCGAGCGCGGACGCCTTGCCGGGAAGTGGGCCGAGATGAGCCGCCTGCCGGAGATGAAGGACGCCTTCACTGCGGCGACCTGAATGACCGCTCCGGACAGGGAGGGGATGCACTCAGCGCGTCCCCTACGGACACGATGCAACTTTCACGCCGCCCGTTCATTTCCCAAAACGGGCTATGCCACCTGTGTAATCTTGGAATCAGTTCTCCCCCGCGGCCTCAACGAGGCTTTGGGCCTCCCCCCTCCTGGAGGCCTCTTTTTCGATCCGGTTCGCAGAGCCGGATGGAAAAAGGATGGGGGCTGATGCCGACCACTATGGAGTTATCACCATGATCAGCAATTACCTGCACTACCAGTTCGCGCTGCTCCTTCTTCTTGTGAGGCGCGATATCGACATGGCCACCTGGCGCTATGCGGCATGGCATCGCCCGATTGTCGTGTGCGGCCGTACCGGCAGCTGGGTGGTGGACACCCCGCCCGAGGCCATCGACACCACGCTCAGCCAGCGCGCCCTGGTGCAGTTCTTCATCGGCATGCTGATGATTGCTGGCGCCGTCGGCTGGATCGCCCACACCGTTGAGCGTGTTGGCTTCGCCGCCGCCCTCAACATGCTTTCCCTGAAGGCGCTCCTGGTCATCGCACTCGGGCTGGTGCTGGCCCTGGACGCGACGGCGGCCGGCATCTATCGCTGGGCCTTCAAGCCGTGCCCGAGCAGGGAGATGTGCCGGCAGCGCATGGCTGGCTTCAAGCAGGAGGAAGCGTCATGCTGAGCCTGGGCGTTCTGGAATGGGTTGGCGCCATCGGGGGCGGTGCTGGTGCGCTCCTCCTGGCCTTCAACAATCGCTGGTCCGGCTATGGCTTCGTGCTGTTCCTGGCGTCCAATGCCGCGTGGATGACCTATGGCGTGATGACCCATACCTTCGGAATGGTCACCATGCAGATCGTCTGCACCGGAACCTCGCTCCTGGGCATCTGGCGCTGGCTGGTGAAGCCCCGCCTGGGGCGGTCCCGCCGTTATCGGGAAGACCTGAACATGCTGCCGGTACAGCGGTTGATCTCATCGACCAGGAGCATGCAGCCGTGTGCGAATAGCAGCGTCTTCGCCAACGTCCGCAATCGGCTGAATCCCCAGCTGGCGGCCCAGCAGGAACGGTGAAGGCCATGGCCGGCAAGCGCAGGCGCTACAAGCCCTATGAACTCTTCGGCCGGGTGGTCAATCTGCCCGATGCCGTGGCACGGGTGAAGGGCGACACCCTGTCCGTGCCGGATACCTGCCGCTTCTGCAAGGGGGCGGTGAAGTTGATCAACAACGCCGAGGTGTATGGCCGTGAATACGGTTGGCCACTGACCTACCGCTGCGAGTGCTGCGGCGCCCGGGTCGGTACGCACCCCGGTACCGATATTCCGCTGGGCACGCTGGCGGATGAGGCGACTCAGAAGGCCCGGAAAGAAGCGCACGCCGCTTTCGATCCGATCTGGCGGGGCAAAACCCCCTGGCATCGCGCGCAGGCTTACAAGGCTCTGGCACGCGCGATGGGCGTTCGAGCTGCCCACATCTCCTGGTTCGACGCCGACGAGTGTCAGCGCGTCGTCCGGCTGTGCCAATCCGGCGCTTTGGTCTAGGAGGGACAGACATGCAGGCAACGACACAACAGGCTTCCATCAGCACTTTCCCGCTGGTGGTGAAGCACGCCGGCGCGATCCCGCGCCATGGGCGAGCCGACGGGCGGGCCACCGCCAACGTGGCGATCCTGTACGGACAGGAAGGGAAAGTCGTGGTGCTGATGGTCGATGGCAACCATGGAGCGAGCATCACCAACTGCGCCGAGGAGCTGCTGAATTTCCTTTTCGGCATGCATCTCGCACCCCACGACATCGACCTTGCCGAGGTCCGCTGGATCTATCGCGACACGGATGGCGCCTGGGATGAAATCCTGCCGACGGCGACGCCCGGCTTGAACATCACTTCGGTCAACTTCCGGCCCCTGGCCGGGCGCACCCAGGCCGACGCCATGAATTGCATCAAGGCCGAAGGCATCGAACTGGATGCCGATGTCCAGGAGATCCTGGACAGCATGCTGCGGCCCGGAGCGTAGCCGTGGAAACCCTGTGGAGCCGGCTGCTCTGCTGGTGGCTGGGGTGTGTTCCCGACTACGACGCCGTGCACTACGACTCGGCACGGGACGGCTGGACCGATGCGGTGCCCTGCAAGCGGTGCGGGGCCAGCGACACGACCTACGGCGACCGCGTGGGCGATACCCGAAAGAACCGTGTGGCCGCCTGGCTGCGCCATTGGCTGTGGCGGCGCTGGTGGCCAGCGCGGTGTCACGAATGCGGGCAGAAGGGCGGCAAGCCCTGTGACTGCCCACCGTTTTGAATCTGAAAGGAGCGGCGATGGCCGACAAAACCAAGATAGAGTGGTCGGACGCAACTTGGCAGCCGATCACTGGCTGCAGCGTGGCGTCGCCTGGGTGTACCTTTTGCTATGCCATGAAGCTGGCCGGCGGCCGGCTCAAGCACCATCCGTCCCGCGTGGGCCTGACGGTCGACAGCAAGAACGGGCCGGTCTGGAACGGCGAGGTCCGCCTGAACGAGCAGTGGCTGGATCAGCCGATCCGCTGGCGCCGGCGGCGGATGATCTTCGTCTGCGCCCACTCCGACCTGTTTCACCCGTCCATTCCGGACGACTGGATCGACACGGTATTCGGGATCATGTGGGCCTGCCTGTACGGGCAGGACGGCGAGGACGGACACATTTTCCAGGTCCTGACGAAACGCTCTGCCCGGATGCGCGAATATCTCTCCCAGGATCGCCGCGAGCACTGGGCGCGCGCCGCCGTCGCCTACGGGGGCGGGATTGACCCGGACGGCCTGTGGGATCAGATCATGGCCTTCGAGGGGCCGCACCCTCGCATCTGGCTGGGGGTTTCGGTCGAGGACCAGAAGCGGGCCGATGAGCGGATTGTCGATCTCCTGGAGACGCCGGCGGCGGTACGCTGGGTCAGCTTCGAGCCGCTGCTGGGCCAGGTCGATGCAACCCGGATCGGCGGCGACCAGTTCGGCTGGGGGCGGGTGGATGCGCTCAACGGCCTGCGCTACATCCGTGCGAACCCGACCGAGACCGGCTCCGAATGGGAAACCGAACCGGTGGCTCGCCTCGACTGGGCGGTAGTCGGCTTCGAGAGCGGTTCGAACGCCAGGCCGGGGAATGTCGCCTGGGTTCGCCTGCTGCGCGACCAGTGCGAGGAAGCCGGCTGCAAGTTCCTCTTCAAGCAGCACGGCGAGTGGATCAGCGGCAAGTTCGACAAGCGCAAGGGCAAGATGGTCTGCGACCCGACGCCAGCCCATCCGAATGGCCGGATTTTCTGGACCAACCCGGGCCAGCCGAAGGTCCATCTGTGGGACGAGGCAGACCACTACTGGACGAATGCCTCCGCGCTCGTCGGCAAGGCCGAGGCCGGCCGCCTGCTGGACGGCCAGATCCATGACGGATACCCGGGATAGGGCTATGCCGGAGCGCGTCCAGCTGAAGCGCAGCAAGGGCTGGCGCATGCCGCCGAACACGGTGAAGGTGGATCGGACAACGAAGTGGGGCAACCCCTTCGTGCCCGGTCATCCGGCGCCGTTCGGACCGACCAAGGGCCAGATCGTCGCCGACAAGCGGCATGCCTATCAGCTCTATCGGGCGACGGCGCAGTTCAATCCCCAGCTGGTGGCCGCGGCCCGGGCGGAGCTGGCCGGAAAGAACCTGGCCTGCTGGTGTCCGAAGGAAGACCCCTACGAGGACGCCTGCCACGCGGCTGTGCTCCTGGAGTTGGCCAATAAGGGCGACCCAGGTTCGGCTTGAGGCAGACTGACGGCAATGAGTTTGCGCGGTCAGCCTGTCCGCATACACTCCTGCCGTCGTCATTATTCGAAAGTTTCAGGGATGAAAAGCACAGCGGTCGGCGTCGGCGAGTTCGTTACCCAGGCCGAAAAGGCAGCGGCGCAACGCAAAAAGCTTGATCGCGGTCTGGGTGAGCAGCAACCGCGGTGTCGCCAAGGGTTCGGCACTCAGGAAGAGTGCGCAAGGGAGGACCGACCCTTTAACCAACAAGGCAGATGCCTGCTGTGCGGGCGCAGAGGCGGGGTGATGTAAGACCCCGCTACGCCGCGGCGGACTGAACCGGGTTCACCACCCGCTTGGCCTGTTGGGCGACCTCGATGTAGAACGCCTGGGGGTTGACCTTGTAGGCGTAGGCGACCGGCACATTGAACTGGCGGGTCTTCTTGAGAACGCCCTTGGTCTGGGTGTGCGATGCGTGGCTCGTGAAAAACACCACCAGGTCGGCGGCACGAATATGGGCATCGTCGACCAGGGTGTGATCGACGTCGTAGAGGGTCCAATTGGGCAGGGCTTGAGATATCTTCGCGTGGAAGATGGTGTGTCCGCCCACCAGCACGCATTTCAGGCCACGCAGGTACTCCAGGGCCTCATCCGGGGACATCTCCTGTGCCCGGGCCGGGGCCGCCGCCTTGACGGGGGAAGAGGGGGGCGCAGTCGGCTTGTCGGCCGCCGGCGAGCTATCCGTTGCCCCCAGCTTCGCCAGCTTTTCTTCCTTGATCGCCAACAGCCCGCGCAGCTTCGCAACGTCACTCCGGGCTGCGGCCAGCTCATCCATCAGGGAGCGGATCGCATCGCCGTCCTTGTTCTGCTGCAGGTCCTTGATGGACTTGGCCTGACGGTCGATGGTCCGGCTGAGTTCCTTTTCCCGTAGCTCCCACTGCCGAGCTTGCCGGTGATGGGCATCCTGCTGGGACTTGATCTTGTCGGAAAGCTGCAGCACGGCTTCCAAGTGCGGCTGGGTGATCTCCGCAGCGGTGCAGGCAGAATCGAAATCGTCGTAGGCCAGGACACGGCCGTAAGGGCCCAGCGCCTGCAGGATGCTGGAATGGGCGAGAACCGAGTCGGCGAAATCGCTGTCGTCGGTCAATGTCTTGTCGCCGACCGCCTCCAGGATGAAGGGGGAAGCCCCGACCGACATCAGCAGGCCGAGCAGGATGTACTGGCCGTACATCATGGCCAGGGCGAAGAACATGAGGGGCCGCAGGCCGTTGAACAACTCCTTGGTGGCGATCAGCACACAGGCGTCCCTGTCGTCCTCGACGCCGCTGGCCTGAATCTCCTTGGCGATCTTCGGCATTTTGGACGCCAGGCGGTTGAAGTAGCGGGTCTCGCGGTTGTCGAGCTTCTTGCGGCCGACGACAGAGGCGCCGAAGACAAGCATGTCGATCCCGGCGGACATCCAGTCGGCCGCCGGATCAGTGGCGCAGATCGAGGCGCTGTCGTCGGCTTCGTTCTCCAGATGATTTCTGGCCCATTCGATGGCCTCGTTGGCCAGGTCTTTCCGCACCGTATCGACCAGCTTCCGGAAATTGTCCCGGTACTGGGTCAGATAGTCGTTGTTGTCCGTGACGGACTTCGGGATGGCGTCGTAGATATGGGAAAGCGTCGCGAAGATGCGGGCGTTGCCGAGCCTCGCGCGGACGTCAGCGGCCAGGCGGTGTTCGCTCTGTCGCGCCTCGTTGGTGTAGGGGAGCTTGATCGACTCGCGGAGGACTTCTTCGCTGAAGTCACAGCGGCTTGCCACCTCCGTTGCGCCAAGCGCAGCGATGAAGTGGACTTCGGGTTCTGGTGGAAACATCGTGGATTCGTATGATGTTTGAGACATCAACCATCTTACTCGTATGGCTTATTGGATACTGGTTTTACTGTAGTCGGATTCCTGGTCGACAAGGGACAGGGACAAATTCCAGAACCGCCAGGCCTACCTAAATAGCATTGAGGGCAACCTATCAACGGATGCCCGCAATTGGAACGACTTCAGCAGCTAGACCTCTTCGCCCCGGCAATCGCCGCCGCGGGGCAGTACGACGTGGCCGTGACGCCGGAAGTCACCGCATGGCTGAAGGAAGGCGCTGTCGCGGCCCTTGGGATTTCAGGCGGGAAGGACTCGCAAGCAATGGCCATCCGACTCGCCGAATACCTCGACGAGATCGGCCACAAGGGGCCGCGCGTGCTGATCCACAGTGACCTGGGCGTCGTGGAGTGGAAAGACAGTCTCCCGGTCTGCGAGCGCCTGGCCAAACGCCTTGGTTGGGAACTGATCGTTCTGCGTCGCGCCGCCGGCGACATGATGGATCGCTGGGAAGCCCGTTGGGAGAGCAGCCTGGAGCGGTACTCGACGCTCTCATGCGTAAAAATCATCCTGCCCTGGTCGACCCCGGGCATGCGCTTCTGCACCAGCGAGTTGAAAACGGACCTGATCTGCCGGGAACTGACCAAGCGATACCCAGGGCAGAAGATCCTGTCGGCGACGGGCGTGCGCCACGACGAGAGCGCCGCGCGCTCCAAGATGCCGATTGCCTCGCCGCAGCCGAAGTTGTCGGCGCGGGGCTGCCAGGGCATGAACTGGAATCCCATCGCGCCCTGGTCCACGCCGTCCGTCTATGACTACATTGCCCTCAAGCAGGAGCCCCTGCACGAGGCCTACACGGTCTACAAGAGCACGCGGGTCAGTTGCGCTTTCTGCATCATGGGCTCCGCCGGCGACCTGAAGGCATCTGCGTCCTGCCCGGACAACGCCGAGATCTACCGGCGCATGGTGCGACTGGAGATAGCGTCCACATTTGCCTTGCAGGGGGCGAAGTGGCTTGGCGATGTGGCGCCGCATCTTCTGTCCCCGGAAGAGCGGGAAGGCCTTGCCGACGCCAAGCGCCGGGCCGAACTGCGCGTGGCGGCCGAAACCCGGCTGCCCAAGCATCTCCTCTACACCTCCGGCTGGCCGACTTGCGTACCCAGCCAGGAGGAAGCCCAGCTGATCGCGGAGGTCCGCCAGGAGGTGGCCAGCATCCTGGGCATTACCGTGGGCTTTACGACCGCCGGCGACGTGATCGCCCGGTACCAGGAACTCATTGCGGCGCGCCAGGCAAAGGTGTGCTGACGAACTCTTAAAATCTGACAAGAAAGGAAGGATATGAAGCGATTTGGACTCTTGGCGGCGGCGATGCTGGTCCTCACCGGACCGGCTGCAGCAAGCAACTGGGTGCGCGTGGCCGAGCGCGCGGTGACCGAGTTCGGTGACCGAAGCAGCTCGGTACAGCACAACGGCGCAATCGAATACGCCTTCTCGCCCCGGGAGGGCGCGGAAAAGCTGGTTCTGAAGGTGATCGGCTCGGCCCGGTCCGAGATCCGCATGATGGCGTATGCGCTGACGTCAGCGTCCGTCGTCGATGCCCTGATCGAAGCCCGCCGGCGAGGGGTCGATGTCGCCGTCGTGGCGGACTACGAGGAAAACGTCACGAAGGACAAGAAGGGCCTTGCCCGGGCGGCACTGTCGGCCCTGGTCAATGCCGGCTGTCGCGTACGGACGATCTCGGTCTACCAGATCCACCACGACAAGGTGATCGTGGCCGACCGGGAGTCCGTGGAGACGGGCAGCTTCAACTTCACCAGCTCGGCGGCGGGCCGCAACAGCGAGAACGTGATGGTCGTCTGGAAGAACCCCGACCTGGCCCGGGGCTACCTGGCGCACTGGCAGGATCGTTTCAACAAGGGCGAGGAGTTCCGGACCAATTACTGAGGAGAAAGCGATGGTTCACCACATCGGTACCGCGATTGCGGTGGGCGGCATCATTGCCGCCTTTTTGTTGCCCGCTTCCTGCAATCCCATCAACCCAAAGAAGGAGGGACAGCAGGCCAAGCCGCCGGCGATCACAGCTGCGGCCGCGTCCATCCCGAAGGATGAGAGCAACGTCAATGCCGTCCTGGAGGCGTCGGCCAAGCAGTACATCCTTGACCTCTATTCGACCCATCCGCCGGAGATCCGCCGCGCGCTGGCGGCCAGCGCCGGCACCGTGGGCGTCAGCGAGGGACAGCTGCGGGCGGCCGTGGCCGACAACCAGGCCAAGGGAGCGCCCAAGGACGTGGTGATCGCCCGGCAGGAGCTGGAGCCGGCGCCGCCGCAAGGACGCACGGCATCCGTCTGGTTCGTCATGGTCCGGGCAGACGGTTCAACCCAGTCGGGCCGCCTGACGGGGTGGCAGAACTACAGCCAGCCCTGGCACTTCGCCCTGGCTGGGTTCTGACGGCGAGCAGGGAAGGGTAGTACCCCCGGTACTACCCCATCAGGCACCCCAGGTGCCCTTGGACCGGTACCGGGCACCCGGAAACCGTCCATTACTCCATCTAAACGCAGCATTCGCGCTGCATTCTTGCATGGCGCAGGAGGAGCCGCGTTCCCATAATGGGCGCTTCTTCCCTCCTCGGAATATCCAGAACGACCCATGCCGCATGGGTATAACGGAGCCATGACCAATCCCAAAACCACTGAGACCGGCCCGAAGCCGGTCACCATCGTCGCCGACAGCCGGGAGGCCCGCTCCGGGATCGCTTCACGGCTCGCCAAGATTCCGGGCGTCACGCTCGAGCAAGCGGAGCTGTCCAGCGGGGACTACCTGATCGGCAACGGCATCGCCGTAGAGCGCAAGGCAGCCAGCGATTTCGTCATTTCCTTGATGGAAGGACGGATCTTCGACCAGTTGGCCCGCATGGCGATTGAGCATGAGCGAGTCGTCGTGCTGATCGAAGGCAACATCTACGAAACCCGCTCCGCCATAGCGCCGGAGGCGCTTGACGGCGCAATCTCCTATATCGCCCTCCTGTCCGGCGCCTCCCTGGTCACCTCGCCGAGCGTAGCCAGGACGCCCCACATCCTGCACCGGATGGCCCTGCATGCGGTCCACGGCTTGGGCTACCAAATCCCACTTCGCGCCTGCAAGCCGAAGGGCCCAGCAGCGGCCCAGTACCTGCTTGAAGGGTTGCCCTCGGTCGGCCCCAATGCCGCCCAGGCGCTCCTCGCGCATTTCGGCTCGCCCAGGGCCGTCTTCGCGGCTACCCGCGAGCAGCTGCTGGCCGTGAAAGGCATCGGTCCCAAGAGCGCCGACGCAATCCTCGCTGCCCTCTCCTGATCCTTCCTGAAAGGCATCCCATGTTTCTCCTGACGATCACCCGCTGCATCTTGTCCGCTGTGGCGCTCGTGGGCCTGTACGGCCTCTACCAGCTCGATCCTGGTACCGCGACCCTTGCGGATCTCCTCGGCCTCCTGCACAACGAACCCCTCCAGCAGACCGCCGCGAACGTCGCACTCCTGCTCCTCGGCTTCGAAGTGGCGCTTCCGTACATCTTCGGCGCCCGCGTGGCGACTGGCTCCCGGGGTGGCGTTGTATCGACGGGGCTGATGACCCCCGTCCGTGGCTTCAAGACCGAATCGAGGGGTGGCTGATGAGCACCAGTAAGCGTGACACTCGCAAGCGGATCGCCGAATACCTCGCTCAGGGCATGTCCCGGGAGGAAGCGTTCTACCGGCTGCAGGGCGGTGTCTTCAGTGATCGCAATCTGGCCACCATCCTCGCGGCTACTCCGGACCTGGCGCTCGTCGACGCGAACAAGTGGAAGGTCCGGCTGATGCGCCTCGTCTCGTTCCTCCAGGTGCTCCTCGGCCTCTTCGTCGGCTGGCAGATCGGGGCGCCGCTGGGCGAGGGCTCGGCCGTCCTCTGCTCGCTCATGATGGCGCTGATCCCGTCGCTGATGTTCTGGGGCTTCCTGCGCAACAGCATCAACGCCTACAACGCCTACATCCTGGTCCAACTGCTGCAGATCCCGCCGCAGTCCAAGATGCTCCTCGACGGCGGCTGGGAGACCCCGGCCGGGTGGGTGGGCCTGGCCATCACCTTGTCCCTGATCACCTATGCGTTCGTGCTTCGGCGCATCCTGTTCCCCAGCATGGGCGTCTTTTCTGCCCGGTCCTCAAAGGACGGCGAGTATGTTTTCGCCTGACACCGACTACCTCCGCGCCACCGTCCTCCAGCCGGACGGCGAGACGGAGCAGATCGTGCTGCCGGAGGCAGAGGCCGAGCGCCTGCGCCGGATGCAAGAGGTCGTGGGCGGCCACCTCGAGGTCGTGCCTATCCCTTACGGCCGCTACCTGGTGGTCAGTGAGTCCGCGAAGGACGGCCTGCATGTGATCAATCGGTATGCGACGCAGCTGGCCCTCGAGTCCGAGTCCATCCTGCCGGACGACTACCTCGCCGGGCCGGTGCTGCTGGTCAGCCAGCGGGCCATGAACTGACCGGGGGGGCAACGGATGCCGGCCATGACCGACGAAGAACTCTGCTCGCGCAACCACGTCACGATCCACCTGGTCGGCGAGATCTACGAGGAGGACGAAGAGGGCCGGCCGATCCCCGAGCGGGACCGGGGCAAGTGGTTCGTGGCCATCCGGGCCGGAGACTTCCCTACCGCCCTGGTGCGCTCCATCCCACTGGCGGATACCGAAGCAGAGGCCCAGGCGAATGCGGTGAGGTACTTGGGGCTGCGCCGCCGTTGCCCCGTGTGCCGGGAAGCCATACAGCCGCACACCATCCCTTCCACGCCGATGTGGAAGCTCATCCTGTTCCCGGGCCTGATGATCCTGGCGCTCCTCGTAGGCGCTCTGCAACTCGATGGCGTGATCCATACCGGGTTCGAATTCACGGCGCCGGCTTTCGTCATCGCAAGCCTGGTGGTGGCCGTAGGGCTGGTTGCGATGTTCTTGTCCAGAAAGGACACACAGGGGTTCTACTGTCACAACTGCGAGTATTCAGAATGAGTGAAAATATCGGCGCTGAGGAGTTGGAGTACGCAGGCTTCTGGGTAAGGGGTGGGGCCGCGATTATTGATTCAGTCATTTGCATCGTTGCAATGACGGTTTTCCTGGTACTGGTCAGACTGGGCTGTGGGGTGGATGTGTTGGAACAAGAGTTGCAAAACCCGTACAGCCTGACAAAGGTTCTTGAACAGATTGTGATCCCTGCGGTATTCACATTCGGCTTCTGGATGACGATGCAAGCAACCCCAGGCAAGATTGTCGTGGGAGTCAGGATTCTTGATGCTGGGACAGGGGAAGCCCCGACTGTCCTTCAATGGACTATTCGATACCTTGGGTAAATTGTGTCCACCATTCCGCTAGGACTGGGACTGATCTGGGCAGGCTTCGACGATCGAAAGCAAGCCTGGCATGACAAGCTCGCCGGAACCGTCGTTGTTCGCTCAAAGCGCCGTGGGCCTGTCCCGGTTAAGTTCGGGGGCTGCAATTGAGTGCGGATCGCAAGGGGACAGAAAGGCTGTGTGCCCTGCATACGCTTGCCCAGCTCACCGCGCTAGTCAGCTTCTTGTCCCTGCTTGGCCCATGGATCATGGCCTTGGTGTTGATCCCCCTGCACATCTACTTCGCCGTGCATAACTCACGGGCATTGGGGGCGGGCCGCTGGGCGGCGGCCGGGCTGGGCGTGGTGGCCACGATCCCGCTGGCCAATACCCTGCTGCTGATCGCCTTGAACCAGCGGCTGGGCAAGGTACTGGACCAGGCGGGCGAGAAGCGGGGAATTTTGGGGTACTGGCGGAATCCCCGCCCTGCTCAGGCGGGGTAAGCCCGTAAGCTACCTTGGCCAGGCGGCCGGGTCGACGTTCGTGTCTACCTGGAAGTAGAACCCGCCCTCGTCGTTCCGGTCCGAGCCGGACAGGTAGCCATCCCGAATCCGCTTCAAGGCCTCCTCGAGGGCCAATTCCAGATCGGCCTCGGTGTCGCCACGGGCGACGATGACGATCTTCCGGCACTCAGGCATGACACTCTCCCGTCTTGGAAGGGGCCAGGAGGAAGGCCGCAAAGCGGGCCTTCTCGCGCTCCACACCGTCGAACTCGAAGAACGGATCACCGACGGGATCGCCGCCTTCGTTGATCCACTCGAAAAAGGCGTCCTGGCCGACCCCGCAGATGCGCAGCTCGTAGGACTGGCCGTCCAGGTTGAGGGTGGCCAGGCTATGGGCCGCGTCGGCGTGTCCGTTGTGGGCGCTGGCGCACTCTGCCGCGGTCTGACGGACAGGCTCGTCCTCGAGGACCGTGTAGGAGCCGTAAATCCAGCCGCACATGGGGGCGTTGCGGGACTCCCCGCCGTAGAAGCGGCGTTGCCGGTGGGCGTTCTCCGGCTCATCCGCCCAGAGGGCGATCGCCGCGTTCAGGTCGTCGTCATGGATGAACAGCCGGCGGGAACCGTCCGCAATGGGACGGCCCCGCAGGTATTCGAGTCCATGCTTCTTGATGGCCTCGGTGATGTTCATGGTCAGGCGGCCAGCAAGGCAGCGTCGTCGTTCTGGGCCTCATCCTCGCCGATCCCGGCCCGGTACTTCAGCTGCCGGGTGGTGCAGGCGTCGATGGTCTGGTCGGTGCGCTCGCCGCGATAGACCGGCTGGACGAGGCTCCGCACGCAGTACAGATACTCGACCTCGACGAGGGCGTTGAGGGGTGGGATGGGATAGTTCAGGGGGACAGTGACCGAGCCGAGCTGGACGGCGACGCCCATGTCATCGAAGGCCTGCACGGTGATACTGCGCTTGGTCGGGTGGATCGAGGCGACCTGCAAGGTGGCGGACTCGATGAACTTGATCTTGATCTGGTCGTCGTTCTTGCCTTCGCCATAGCCAGCGTCGATCCGCTTGAACACGATCCCTTCCTTGCGCTGGGCGCGGAGACGGGCGTACAGGGCGCGCTTGGCTTCGGTGCCGACGGCCGTTTCGATGGACACGATGTTTTCCGGGTTGCCGAGGCGATTCACCAGCACGTCGACCTTGCGCTTGCGTTCGAGGCAGGCCAGATCGCGCTGGCACTCGCCGTCGATTTTCATCACGTCGAACACGTACAGCACCTCGCCGACCTGTTCAGCGTCGATTTCGGTGTCCTGCGGCAGGGCGGTCAGGACATCGACCACGGCGGCGGGGAGGGTGGTCTGGAAGCCGTTCTTGTTGCTGCCGATCACGGTTTCGCGGCGGGCGACCGGGCGGCGCTCACCGTCGTACTTTTCCTGAGCCAGATAGCGGTCGTCGTGGATGTAACGCTCGACATCCGACTCGGGAACCTGCGTGAGGAGATGGAGCTTGATGCCGGTCGGTGTGCCGATGTCGGCGGGGACGACGTATTCAGCGCCCGCGTCGGCCGGGTTGTAGCCGCCCTTGAGCTTGGACTTCACGAGCGCATCGTAGGCCTTCTTGGCTTCGTCGTAGGGAACCGGAGAGGTGATCTTGGGCTGGGCCTTCAGCGGTCCACCGCGGCGACCGTTGAAACCGGTGACGATGAAGCCACCGTCCTTGGCTTCGAGTTGGACGCGGTACTCTTTGTCAGCACCGTCCTTGGTGGAGAGAAGGCGGATCGATTCGTTCATTGTTGCGGCTCCTGTGGTTGATGGGTTACAGGAGCCATCCTACGCAGCAGGCATAGGCATTTCTGAATAAACTAGAACAGCGACAACCCGCTCAGTGAGTCCGCTCTGGACCTGTGCAAGGTGGCCGTGCGAGGGCGTTGCGGACAAAGAAAAGCCGGCAGCAGCCGGCGATTGCGGCCGGCAGTAGCGGGATCAGGCTTCCAGTTGAGCGAGCGTGCCGCCGGCCCCCAGGAAGTCGATCATCCAGCGCGGACGCGGACCACGGCCTGCCCACTTCAGTTTGGGATTGGTCGGATGACGGTATTTCGCTTCAACAGCCTTGGCTCCGTTCCGGGAGAAGCGAACCAACTCCTCCAGGGTGAAACCCGCCGCCGACGCTTTCGCTTCCAGTTCCTTCCGAACCTGGGCTTTTTCGACCTTCTCGCGCCGCGCGATCTCCTTGGGCAGGCGATTGAGGATGTCTTTCAGTTCGGGAATCGAATATTGGGTCAGGTCCATGTCGAAAAGCCGGTGGTTTTGTTCAAACGCGCCGATTATGACGGAAATGGCCCCGCGGGATAAGGGACAGGCTCCCGCCGGGCCGGGCCGAATCAGGCGACGATGGCTTCGTGTTCCCGCAACAGCATGTGGCTGGCCACCCGGTCGATGAGATCGTCGATCGGCGTCAGTCCGCCAATGTCCTCGTCCGGGGAGTAGCCTACGTTCTGCTTGTACCAGGAGAGCAGGCCCAGGCGTCCCATGAGGACGGTCTGAGCAACCTCCTCGTATTCCTCCTCACGGGCAATGGTGAAAGTCATCACGTCCCGCTCAGGGTCTGTCTTGCCCGACATGAAGCTGATGAGGGCATACAGGTCGGGGGCGTCCGGCTCGGTGACGTGATAGACCGGCTGGCCGGGTTGGGCTTGGCAAAGTTCGATCATGCGACAACCTCGTTCTGGATGGGTCGAGAGGGCAGCACGCGCTGCGCCTCGGTATGGGGGGTGCCGCCGTAATTCAGGCGGTCGTAGAGTTCCTTCAGCGTGTCCTCGCTGTCGGTGTAATCCAGTTCGTGACACGGGAAGGGACGGCGCTTGAAGCGCAACTGGTCCGGCACGGACATCTCGGTGAAGCGGACATCGCCAAAGATCACCATCTCGCCGGACAGGAAGTCACGAAGGGCGCTGATCCGCTGCTGTCCGTCGAGGAGCCAGCCCGACATGGGCTTCAAATGGCCCGCATCGTCCCAGTCATATTGATGCACAACGTAATAGCCGGTGCCCAGGCCCAGGAAGATGCCTTCGACGAAGCGGCGCTTCTGGTCCGCGCTCCACTCCTCCGGCCGCTGCCAGGGCGGAAGGGTCAGGTTCATCAGTCGGCGTTCGGACGGGGCGATCTGCTCGGGGGCGGACATGTCCACCAGGGCGCCAATGCCGTAATCGTGCATGGTGCCGGTAAGGAGGGGTTTCGGAATGGGCATGAAGGATACTCAGATTGGCTAATGACGCAAGTATAGAAAACCACCTCACGGCGTTTTGGAAAATGAGATTCATCAAGTCGATTTCGGTACGATGGAAACATCGAAGGAGATAGAAGCCATGAACAGCAATACCTGGTACGCCTGGTTCGACGGCGCGACCAAAGACGCCAACCCCGGCGTGCGCGGCATTGGCGGCGTCCTCAAAGGACCGGCAGGCGAGCGCATCGAGGTCAGTGAGGAAATCGGCCCGGGAACGAACAACGAAGCCGAATATGCCGCTCTGATGGCGGTGCTAGATGCCGCTGTCGAGGCGAAGGTCGAGAACCTGGTCGTCCAGGGCGACAGCCAGCTGGTGGTCCGCCAGGTGAATGGTGAATGGTTCATCAAGGAAAAGAACCTGGTCCCGATGTGCAAGACCGTCCTGGACATCAAGGCCCAGATCCCGAACGTCACCCTGCGCTGGATACCGCGCGAGGAGAACGGGGAGGCCGATGCTCTCAGCAAGAAGGCTTTGGGGGTCATCGACAAGGATTCAATCGACCGGACGGTCTGGATGAAGATCACGGAGATCGCCAAGCCTTTTGGCCTGTCCGGGGTCGCCCTGGGCAAGAAGATGGACCTGGCCAAGCTGCGCGAGAACGGCAAGCCGACCCAGCTGGCAATCGAGAAGGGCTGCGCCTTGCGGGTGCCAAACGGGTTCGGTCACGACGATTTCTGGCACCGCAAGCTGCTGCCGGCCGCCCTACGAGAAGCCCTACTGCTTGATTGAGCCAAGCCCCGCCGGAGCGGGGCCAATGTCTCAGCAATGCCTGAGAATGAACATGCAGAGGGCCGCAACGGCCCAAACGCGCCAGTCTCCCATGGTAGGAGCCTCCGTCCGGTGAATGCCGGCTAACACGCCCGGACACGATGCCCAAGCATCAGGTATAGCGCGAAATCAGGAATCGTGACGCCAGAGTGGCGGCGAAGGGGACAATCGGGCAAGGCGGCTCTGCACTATGGGTACCGCGGGCATTTCTGCTTGGGGAGCTTGAAGTCGAGCCGCCTTGCCGGATTGGCCGCCCAAACGGGCAGCCGTCGATCAGAGGTTGCCGGGGAGCCAGGCCCGGCCGTTATAGCTGATCCGGGCCACGACCTTGCCGGACGCATCCTGCACGTCCCCGCCGGACCAGTTGCCGCCGCCAAGTTCATTGTCCGTGATGAACTGCCTGCAGGCAGCGGACGCCTCGGCAATGCTGCCCACCTTCTGCCAGCGGTTCGGCGCCGCGCCGTACTTGCGGGCCCGGGGGTTCTGGCCGAAGTCGGGATTGCCGACCGACGCCAGGCGGACACGGAACTGCCCGGCCTCCTGCAGTTTGTCGTCGGGGTAGGGATCGCCGTAGGGGCTCTTGAATTGCTCGCTCATGGTGCTCCGTCGATGGTTTGTTGATATGGACCCATCGTATCGAACAGCCCATAGGCGATTTGGATTTTGTCAGGCGCGGGGCAGGCCGTCGACGTGGGCCCAGGTAGTAATCGAAGCCTGATCCTTGATGGCGATCTTGCTGCCCACGGACCCGTGCCACTTGAACCACAGACCATTGACGCGATAAGCCTCGCCGATATTGGTCAGCACCACCTGTCGGTCTTCCGGGAAGACGGCTCCCGGCAGGGAATTGCGGACGAACTGGCGGAAATCCGCATCGGACAGGAATACGTTGTCCAGATTGGCGGCCAGCGTCCGCAGGAAAATCTCCGCCGGGGACGCGCGGGGCGTGAGGTCGATGGTTTCAAGCACCGCGCCGGCTTGCTTCAGGAGGTTGGCGACGCGTTCGAGCTGTTCTTGGTTGGTGTTCATGGTCTGTCCTTGGGTTCAGGCGGCGAGAGCGGAGATGCACTCCATCCGGCGGATGGCATCGACGACATAGCCCGTCGCAAGGCAATCGTCCTCGTTGTATTCGCTGATTCGGGCCTTGATGGCTGGGTCGCCCGTCTCGATCCAGCGGCGATACCACTCGATGCTGGCGGCCCCAGACGGGGATTCGTCGCGCCACTTGAAGCCGCAATAGACGGCAAGGGTCTTGATCGAGAGGTTGTTGCAGGGCCACTCGGTATGGCGCTTCACGATGGCGTAGAGGTCGATCATCTCCGGCGTGTCGAAAAGCGCCTCCACGTCATCCACAGAGCAGACGGACGGGTATTTCTTCGCCAACCGCTTGTACGAAGTGTGCTCGTACTGCGAGTAGTAGTAGATCACGCTGTCCTTGATGCTCTCGGTCAGGTACTGCCACGATGCCGCAAAGACGGCTTCCTCGTCCTGCGGGGTGGCCCCGTCAGCGAAGAAGGGATGGAACCGGGCCGTGGCAGGCAATCCGTGCGACCGCTCCACCATGCCGTGCAGATAGACAAAGTTGCCCTTGAACGGGTCCGCCTCAATGTCGAAATAGATCTCACGGGCGCGGATCGGCAGTTCGATGGGCGACTTCAGATAAGGGGAGGCATTGGGGTTGCAGAGCAACCGGGCGCGGGCCTGATACTTTTCCAGCGTGCCCGGACCGATGCCGGGGAAGACAGTCTTCTTGCCGGAGACGAAATTGTCGATATTGGCGGCGGCCAGCGCCTTGACGGAGGGGATCAGGCGAATGAGCGCGTCCCGCTTGGACCGGCCCAGTTCGGCGATGAGGCTGAGATCGTTGGCGGCGATGACCGCTTCCTTGCACGAGCTGTACCAGTGGCAGAGCTTGCAGGTCGCGCCAAGGGCCGGGAGGGTCTTGGTCGCCCCACACAGGTTGTTGCGGACAGCAACCACGGCATCCTCATAGAAGCCGTACCACGTTTGCAGGTTGCGGACACCCATCGGGCTGTCGAGGTCGTAGGGAATCCGCGCGGCCTCGTTGTCGACCACGAAAGCCATGTGAGTGCCTACGCCCAGCTGCTTGCGTTCGAGGATGTTGCTGTAGTGTCCGAGCTGGACGGCATAGTGCCGCTTCAGGCGGCCTTCCGTCTCCTCGTCGCCACCCTCCAGCCCGCTGCCGGATTTGATGTCGCCGGGGATGTACCCACCGCAGGGGTGCAGTTCGAGCAGGTCCGGCTCGCCCAGAAGATCGTCGGCGCTGATGCGGCCCCGGTAGATCAGCGGCTCCTTGCGGGCCATGGCGGCCAGCGTGGCGGCTTCGCGCTGATCCAAGGGGACTTGGCTCATGTCGGCGGTGATGCCCAAGGCGGCCAGAACCGTCGCCTCGTGCTCTACGCCCTGTTCCCAGAGCATTTCGACGAAGGCGCTCGTCTCGTCGCGCTCGGATTCGGGCTTGGTGGCGTCCATGACCGGGCGATGCGGACATTGAACGTGGTCATAGACTTGGCTTGCAGTAATCATGGTTGTTCTTCCTTGGTTATGACTACATGCTACCGATCCACCTCCCCTGTTTCTGGTTTAAGTTCGCATTGTGCGAACTGGCCGTTTAGGCTGCGCCGTCCGCCTCGGACGCCTCCTTCAGACCGCCGACCTGATCGGCCAGAATCTCGACCTGGCGCTCCAGTTCGGTCCGCATGATGCGGACACGCTCCAGCATCTTGCCCGCGCTGTTCTGGATGGTCTCGCCCGTCGTCTTCAGCTCGTCGAAGCCGTTCAGTTGTTTCCTCACGACCTCAATTGCCTTGTCGATTTTCTGGAAGCTGGCGGCTTCCGCGCCGTACCGCTGCGCCGCGCGGATCGAGAGCGCCTTGGCGGTCAGGTAGCCGGCCTTGAAGACCATATCCGATGCGTCGTCCTCCGGATTCCAGATGACCACCACATCGTTGCCATACCTGGCCAGCGGCTCCAGGCCGGCGGGGGCGGTGCGACTGGAATGGACGAACAGGCAGATGCCAGCAGAACGGTTGCGGCGGGCCTCGTCGGCTTCTTCCAGCGTCGATTTCAGGGTGTAGCTGGCGGACTCTTTCGCTTCCACCACGATCCGGGCGCCGGCGGCGGCCGAGTCGGGGGAGAGCGTGACAACATGGTCGCCGACCTTACAGTTTCTGATCTGGCCGGTTGTCGCACCTGTGTCCTCGATGATGTCGCCGGCGGGGACGCCAAGCAGTCGCAACTGATTGCCGACGGCTTCCTCGAACACGGCCCCGTGGGTGGTCGACCGGGCTTCGGCTTCCTTCCTGGCGTTCATGGCGGACAGCAGGCCCACCACTTCGGAGTGGAAGCTGTTCTGGGCCTGGGTCAGGGCCTGGAGCTGCCCGTGCATCTCGTCGCGCAGCCGGCGCAGGGCCGAGCCGTCGTTGTCCAGAGAGAATTCTTGGGAGATCGAGCGTTGGGCGGCCTCGACGCGGCCCACCAGGCGCGACAGGGCGCTATCGGGCTTGTCCAGGCTGAATTCCCCCACCACGTCGTTGATCTGGGTGCCGAGGGCGTTGGTCAGGTTGCCGTGGGCTGCATTGAGTTCGCGCACCAGGCGCGACAGGGCACTTTCAGGGTTATCGAGAGAGAACTGGCCGAGGATGACAGTCTTCTCGCTTTCCAGGACATTGCCGACCGTCTCGCGCATGGCGGCCAGAAGACGGTTGCTTTCGGTGGGGTCCAGGAGGGACAGGAAGGCCGAGTTCTCGCCGACGAACTTCTCCATCGTCGTAGCCAGTCCCTGCTGGACAGCGGTGATCTGCCCGTTGATGACCCGGAAGAGCTCGCCGTCGTCCTTCACCAGATTCTCGACACGGGTGTTGAAGACGCCGCTGGCGGGGTCGAAGTAGTGGGAGAGGGAGTTGGCCAGGTTCTCCTCCAGGAGCGTGCGGTAGCCGGTCAGGCGCTCGGTGAGCTGGTCGATCAGGTGGTCGCCGGCGGCCCGGATCTCGCCGCCATCGACGACGCCGCGCGCCGCCCGCAGGGAGAGCACGCCGACCTTCAGGCAGTTCGCCACGAATTCGGTCCGGGCCTGGCCGGAATACTCGCTCACGGCCGCCAAGACTTCTGGGTCGGTGATGGCGAGATGCAGGTAGAGAGGGTCGGCGACGCTGGTGGTGGGCGTTTGGCTGTCGGCCAGGGTTTGTTCTTGGGTCATGGCGGTAGATGGATGATCGTTGGGTTGGAGGAGGCGTCAGGCGGCTGCTTGGGCGGGCAGTACGGACGGGCCAGCCGGAATGAACTGGCCGGCGCCGTCGTCGGTAACCTCGACAAAACTGACCACTTCTTCCTCACGGATGAAGCGGTAATTGCCGTGATCTCGCCATCCGTACCAGAGACAGGAAGGAGAGAACGACCCGGCGGGCGGATCGCTCCAGTTCCGGTCGTTGTTCTTCCGGTGATAGCCGTACCGGCAGATGCGCGTGGTGCCGTGCTTCAGTGCGCAGCGGTAGAGCTTGCCCGCAACCGGCTCTTGCCCAGTGGTCATGATTTGCCTCCGAAGTGAGTATGCGAAGTGTATCGAATGGCCTTGGGGATTTCAGGCTTTGCCGCTCGCCGGCTGGTCAGGCCAGGCCCCGGTGATGAGGAAGACCCATTCCAGGGCCAGGAATCCGGACACGCCCTGTGCCCGCACTTCGCGGACACGCTTCTGGGTGATGTTGTGCTTGGCCGCGAGCCCGGCGATGGTCACCCGATGCTTCCGCATCAGGCGGCGGACCATCGCACCGGACAGGATGCCGTGGCGATCCATCAGGGACGCTCGGCAATCGGATAGGCCAGGGCGCCGCAGTCGCACTCGCCACTGGGCATGGTGCCGCCGGCCTCGACGCGCATTGACAGATTCTTCACCGGCGACAGGGTGAATTGCGTGTGCACCTTGCCGCAGTCGTCGCAACGGGACAGCTCGTTGTTCGCGAAGGCGTCCTCGATGGCGTCGTCGTGGGCAACGTCGGCGTGCAGGAAGCTGCCGTTGGAGCGTTCCTCGCCGCGCTTCCAGTAGAAGCGGAAGGGGGGCGGCTCATCGTTCATGATCTCGTAGCCAAGCGTCTGCAGGTCCGCGCGGGACAGGACCGGCTCGGCCGGTAGACGGGACTCGTCGGGAAGGTGCTGGCCGGCGTCAGCCTTGACCGTAACTTCCCAGCGGTCCTCCGGCAGAGGGGTCACGGCGAACCAGCAGCTCTTGGAAAGCAGCCGGACGGTGACCACGCTGATTTGGCGGCCGCCATAGGTGCGGGAGATGGTTTGGTCCATATTCAGGCTCCAATAGTAGGGATTGGATAGGCAACGCCCTTGGCGGCGCCGATGAAGGCACCAATGACCCCTTCCGGGTCGTCTCGCCACTCCTCGCTGGTCCAATACGCCAGTTCGAAGCCGTGATGAACCACGCGGACATAGCCAGAAATCTCGGGAAAGGCAGGAGTGCATAGGGCGCGGCCGTTGACTAGGGGAATGACGCACTCGTTGCCATACTTGTTGTCGATGTTCTCCCTTGCGTGGCGGGCTTCCTCGTCAGTCCAACCGAACATCGTGGAAAGCCGTTCGAGAGCAGCGAGCTTGTTGTCGCTGCCGTAAAGGTGCTCCAGGTCGGTGCCGTTCGCCTCGGCCTGTGAAATCACCCATTCCCAGTAGCCCAGAACGGTATCCCCGGATTCCACTTCATGCTTCCAGTCGGACACGGGAAACTGCGCGCACGACCCCCAAAGGTTGTCGCCACACTGCCGAACGAGCTTTGCGGTGAGGTCGGTTCGGATTGAATTTGACATTCGGTTCTCCTGGATGGAAAAGTCAGGCGAGCGCGCCGGCCGCGGCGGCGCTGTCGGAGTTCTCCTCGGCAGCGGCGGCCTCGGCGTACGCCACGAATTTCGGGAACAGGCCGTGGTCGCGCAGGAAGCCTTCCAGGTGGATGATCTGGGAGGCCTCGTTCCAGCCCTGCTCATTGCACAGGCCCGCCCACTGGGACTCGGCTGCCGCTGATGTCTCGAGGCTGGCGGGCGTGTTCAAATCAGGCATGAGCCACCTCCGCCTGCTCGACGTACTGGTCCCAGCAGTTCGTGGTTTCCACGGGGAGGAAGGTGAAGCCCAGGGCCTCCAGGCGCCGGCGGACGTTGCCTTCCACGTTGTCGCCGTCGGCACAGGTGCCGTCCTCGGAATCGTGGTCTTCCTTGTTCGCCTGCTGAATCGCCTCGTTCGCCGCGGCAATCGCGGATGCGAGGCTCAGGCCGGCCGGGAGGACGGTAAAGCGGTCGTATTGGCTGTCGTCGCTCGAGGGCAGGCGCACGATGGCCTGGGGGCGCTCCGGGAGCTGGCTCTTGTGCCAGATCAGCGAAACGAGATCCTTGATGTTGAAGGCGGCCGGCAGGTCATTGGCCGCGCGCAGGGCCGCAACGATGTCGCGGGCGCATTTCAGGGCTTCCCGCTCCTCCTCGCCAAAGACACTGGCGTCAGCGAAGCGGGAAAGGATGAATTCGAGGGTCTTGAGGTTCATGGTGCTTGCTCCTGATCGGTACAAGCACCATTCTGCGGATTCGACCCCGCCGATTCTGAATTAAGTAGAACCCGGCGCGCCGCTCAATCAGCGTCCTCAAAGGACGAGCTGAAGCGACTACTCGATGTTGGGATACCGCTTGCGGACGAGGTGATGGTAGGGGGAGCTTTGGGGAAGGACGATCCGCACAGCAGGCTTCTGGGCCAGGGTCTGTTCGACCTCCTGGGCGATCATCTCGGCTTGCTCCTTTACCCAGTTCTTCCGCCGGCTCTGCAGCCAGGGCCAAAAGGTGGTGACGGTCAGTTCCGGACGATGAACATAGTCCGCCCATCCGTTCTCCGACTTCACCTTCAACCCGACGAGCCGGAGGTGCTGGGAGCTGCCGACGAAGACGAATGCCCGATGGGGATGCTGGTCGTAGCAGACATCCAGGTCCGGATAGACCCCGTAGTCCTGGGTGGATACCGGGCCTGACCATTCGAATTCGAGAATGGCGCCACGACGCTCCGCCTGCTCACCGCGATAGTTGCCCCGAGGGTGGCCGACGATGAAAGCGTTGAGGCCGGCATCGCCCAGAATCGGGCCGGCGATGAATCGGCGGGTTCGCAGGATGTTCAGTGCTGAAGACGGGTGCGTTTCGTGCTGCAGGATCAAGGGAGAAGGCAGGTTCATTCAATCTACAAGGGACAGGTTGTTGAGAAATCGGGGGCGATCGCGGCCGCGCGCTACAAGTCCTCAAGACCCAGGGAATGGAACCCTCTCTGGGCCTGCTTGGCGAGGAGCTGCAGGACCATGGCGGCATGGAAGCGGTCCGGCGCCTGGATCGCGCGTATGCGCGTGAAAAGCTCCAGGTGGGTGATGAATCCGGCGATGCTGCGGCTGCGTGAGACATCGACGGGCGGCTTCCCGTAGAGATTGCCGGCGATGAGCAGGACCGGGTACTCGCATCGCTTCGCCATGTCCGTGAGGACGGCGACCAGGCTCCGGTCCTGGATGCCCGGCTGCAGGTCACGGGCATCGAGAAGATGAACCAGGGTGTTCTCGCCGACATCGACGTAGCTGTGGTTCGCTTGCTCGACGATCTGGGCATTCTTCAGCCCCAGAAGACGCTGGCGGAAATCCTCGTCCAGAGAGGACGGGATGGCGATGACAGGAAGGCGCGGGGCCTCTTGATGGGATGATTCCATGGGATTCGGTAGAAGGAAGGATTGCCAAGCAGCGCAGGGGACGAGAGCCAATAGTTAGCCAGGCCCATCCTCGATCTGGCTGGGCGGCGAAGTTAAATCCAGCAGCCTTTGCCCGACCCGTTGAAGCAAATGGCCCTTCATCTCGTCGCTGGCACACCAGACCGAGCGAAGGACGGATGTCGTGACCAACTCGGCAAGGCGGTCAAGGTTTTGTCCGGCAATGGCCATCACAAGATCAAGGTCGCTTCCATCAGGTTCCAAGTGCTCTTCCGGGAACTTGAACTCGAATCCGCCGATGGAAAGCCCATTGGACGACGTGAAATATTCGGGGTAGAGGTGGGCATAATCCGCGCGCATGGCTGACAGCCCCTTTTCACCGGGTATTGCACGCAGCATGGACATGACTTCTTCGGGCGAAGCGGGATATCGAATGGCGTAATAGACAGGCCCTATCCGGTCTGCCGGAACGCCTGCTTTGGCAAGGACTTCATGAATGGCATCCTTCCAGCCGCTTACATCCTCACTTTCGCTGCCCTGTTCTTTTCGCTCTTGAGCGGCTGTGGCGTGACGTTCGATGTCCTCCTTCGTCGGTTCAGGAATGTCTCGTGCTGCCAGGAATTGGCGAAGGAAGGCGAAGCCATCGAAGGCGTAGATGTCATCGAGGGTGTAACGGAGTTGTCCGAAAACGTGGTTTTCATCCCACTCAGGTTCAGAAGTGTCGGTCCGAAGATTTTTGAAGCAGGACAAGACAAGACAATCCAGCGGAGTGACTTTGTTGATGAAAAACATCGTGCCTTGTACTAACCCACGGTCAGTAGCAGGGGCAGATTCTTCGGGTGGCATGGCGGGTGCCAGAGCGGCATCGGCAGCAAATTTGGCCCGTACATCCGGGCCCGGAGAGTCGTCTTCGATACCAAACCGATTCAGGAGGAGGGTCAGCACGGCACCCATGGGGAGCGCCGCCAAGCGATCATAGGCGGCGAATCCGCCGCGGACGCTGGCGTTCTGGGTAAGCACCTTGTCGATTTTCTTCGGGATCGTCTTGGAGGCCTTGGCGACGTTGTAGTACGGGCGGGCGCTGAGAGCGGCTGCATCCCTTACGGATCGCCAAATCGCATTCCAGACCTGGCCGGCCGAGAAATTCGTGAGCAGGGCGCTGGTGATGATCTGCCGGGCGGCCGCCAATTCTTCATCACCGAAATGCAGGCCATGCTCGTCCATCTGATAGTGCAGATAGGCCAGGCAGTCCTCAGTAGCACACATGGCCCAGAGGTTCATGGCAGCTTCGACGTCCCGAATGTGGGTCGATTCGGCGATCATGATGGCGTCTGCACGGGAGCCGCTTTTTTCAGGCGACATCCTGAACGTTGAAGTCTCGTGGCCAAAGCGAGGTTCGTCATCGTCCCCTAACGTGAAACCTGACACCGGGTAGAGAATCACGGGGGCGGCGTGCATCCGCTTCACGAGTTCGGACAACTCGAACCTGGAAGCGCAGGCCGGGTCGTCGCACCCGAAATTCAGCTTGATGTCCCCGCCTTCGGCCAGAAGACGGCCGCTCCAGTCGTTGAGAGCTTCCAGAATCAGCAGCTTGTCCGTGGCAACCCGGCTGTAAGTCACCCCGTTGCCAGGGGCTTCCATCGTGGCAATGTAGTTGTCGCTTTTCTGCTTGAGGATGGCTTGGCGTTCTTTGGACAGGGACATAAGGCAGTAAAGATTTTTCGAATCGCGTATTTTCCGCTGAATGACGTATGGTTGCGAGTCAGTTCATCAGGCGGTCATGAAGGGCGAGAATCCGATTTTCCAGCCCACGGGTGAGCCGGCGCTGGGGAATGACGTATTCGCCGTCCGGTAGGTCGAGCCAGCGGGCCAGCTGGCGTTCGGTGAATTCCTCCTGGCGCAATTCCTTCAGGCGGCGAAGGCTCGGCCCTGCCGGCACCAACGCTTCGTCAGAGGCCATCAAGCGAGCGTGGACGGTCGCCATACGGGCGGCATTGCGAACGGTAACCTGATCCTTGGCGAGCTGCAGGGCACGGCCATTGGTGCCCATCTCGGCGGATAGGCGGGCCTTGGTAAAGCCGGCCTTCAGCAGCTCGCGGATGAGCTTCCAGGTCGGCCCGGCATCGACGAGTGCATGGTCTGAAGCCATCTCGGGCGTCACGGCAAGGATTTGGCGTTCGGTGCGGGCGCGGATGCGGGTCTTGGTCCCGGAACGGATGTCCATCAGGACGGTTTCCGCCACGTCGGAGGCGGCGGCCACGGCCCGGCGGCCGACACCCAACTGGGAAAGGTTCATCAGGTGCTGGCGGGCCTTGCCGGCATCGACGATACCATTCCAGTCCCCAGCGGCCCGGGCCTTCTGGCGCTCGCGCTCGTAGGTGCTATTGGCCTTGCGGCAGAGGTCGCAGCGACAGCCGCCGATGTAGCGCAGGCGGTCGCCGTGAGGGCGATTGGCCGCCAGTTCCGAGGCTGGTTTCAGGCCGCGCTGGGCGAGGAAGCTGGTGCCGGCAGAGGAGGGGGTATGGGTCGCTGTGTTCATGCCGATAGCGTAACTGGGTGCCCCGCCTCAATCTGGGAAAAGTCCGCCCGACGGCACGCCCGAACCCTTCGCTGTTCAGGAGGGACAGCCAGAATCCGCACATTGTCCGGCACGACCGGCGATAGCTTCGTGTGCAGACGCTCGATGAGAGCGGCCGTGCGAACGGTCACCTGGGAGCGGCCCAGCCGCGTGATAGGACCGGTCCTGTCCAGGGCGGCCAGGATGACGGATTCGGGAGTGCCGGCAGCCAGCATCTCGTTGATCCGGCGCCAGGTCGGCGCGGCATCCACCAGGGCATGATCCAGGGCCAGGTCAGGCGTTACCGCGAGGATCTTCTTTTCGGTCCGTTTCTGGAGGCGGGTTCGCTTTCCGTTGCGGATGCCGATGATGATGGAGGGAATGATATCCGTGGCCACATTGACGGCTCCCACGCCTAGACCGTGTTCGGCCAGGAACAGGAGATGCGCGCGGGCCCGGTCGGCAGCGATGTAGCCCGAGTCGGGATCGGCCTTCGCCTTCCGGTGCGCGGCCTCGTATTCCCGGTGTGCCTTGCGGCAGGCCTCGCAGCGGCACCCTCGGACATAGCCGCCATTGGTGCCGTGCGTGCGGACCACGGACAGGCTCATGCCACTGCTTCTTCTGGTTGGGGTGCGTCGGCAAACATGGCCGCTGCGGACGACAGGATCTCGCCGTGGTTCTCCTGGCTCGCCGGCCATACGTCGAGGATCACCCCTTCATGGGTGCGTTTGACCAGCACAGACAGATCGCCGCCTTCCTCCCGATCGCACAGGGACGGCACGCCAATCCACAAGCTGTCCATGGCCTTGGGGTCGGTGGCGATCAGTTCGTACTCCAGGCCCGGGTGCAACGGCGCCGCCGTGGAGGGGAAGGCATCGCCCTCGCTGTAGGTGCCATTGACGATGGCGTCTTCAACAGACGGCGAAATGGACTGCAAGCGCAACTGGTCACCGGCGACGCCCAGGCGCCAGTCGATGATCCAGTTACGGGCGTCGGCGTCGTCCGGATCCACCGGAATCTGCGCCGTCCGAAGCATGTCGTTCAAGCCGTCGGCGATTTCCGACTCATCATCCGAGTCGACAAGGATTTCGAGGGTCACGATCTTGGCCACGGTTGGCTCCTTCAGGCGTTGGAATAGGCAAGGACGGTGCAGCGAACGGGGTTGGTGCGCTTGACGCTCAGTTCGGAGCCATCGGGGAAGCGGTACTGATCGGTGTCGAGCACCGGGTCAGCCGTGAAGACGCCGCCATGGCACAGGGCGATCTGAACCGTCGGGTTCGGCTCCTGGCCCTCCAGAACGATGGCAACCTGTTCGGCGATGCAGGGCGGGTTGTAGAGCACCGGCGGGCAGCCCACGCCGGGGAAGTTGCGGTCGCCGGCGCGGACGGCGGCAATCTCGGCCTCGTCGGCTTCCCTGTACCCGGGGTGAGCCCGCTCGCGCGCCTTGCAGGGCGAGCAGATCGTGTCCTGATTGAACTTGCTCATGATGGAAGACACCTTCGCAAGATCGGCGCCGCAGCGCTCGCAATGGGTTGGCCAGTGGCTCATGCTGCTTTCCTTCCGTACTGGATGTTGAGGGCATCGGCGATCGCCTCGGCAATTTCCCGCGTGGGGCAATCGGCAAGGCTGTCGATCGAGTTGTCGAACAGGACGCCATAGACACCCCAGGCCGAAATGTTGGGATCGTCGTCGGTGGCGGTTTCGTGGCAGACCGCAGCAACCTCGGTCAGGGAATCCGGCGGGATCGGTAGGCCATTGGCGCACAGGGCGACCACGCCCCGCACGACGAAGCGGCGATAGATGGAAAGGTCCATGGCGTCCTCGATCAGGGCAGTTGGGAGAGTTCGATGAGCAGGTCAGCCGCTTCGGACACACCCATGTCCAAGTGCTCGGTGACCACTCGCTCGTTGCAGGCCAGCGCAAAGGCCTTTTCGGGCACATTCAAGCCGGTCCGCTGCATCTCCTTCAACTCGCGCAGCAGATCGACGGAAAAACGCCCTGCAGGGGTGTCCGTGACGTCCTGCCAGCACCAAGAGAAAGCACCGATGGCGTAATACTTCTGGCCATTGATGGTTTCGGCCTCGAAGACCTCGGGCGGATCTTCTCCATCCTGATCCTCGGAACGGAAGAGGAAGGCATCCTTGTCGGCGTCGTAGGAGATGCTGCCGCAGAACTCGCTATCGTTGTTGAGCGCGGTCAGCCGGTTGGCCTCCTCGAAGGAAAACATGGGGCAAGCCCATCCGTTCCAGCGTTGTCCGGCAGTGATGCCGTGGAACAGGCCTTCGATGGCGTCGATGGCAAATACGGCAGGGGTGTGAGGCATGGTTCGTTCTCCTGTTGCTGATGAGAACAAGATACCGATGCCAACAGCCTATTTCTGGGAAACTTCTATTTAGGGTAGAGCCAGGCCAGAAGGGCCGCCGAGCCGCCGTGTTGGGGCGGTATCGGGCCGCCTTTATACCGTCCAGCATGGAAATCCTCGACCCGCTTTTTCCATGCGCCGGTACGCCGCTCCGCCGGGTCCAAGTGAAGCCGCTGCAAGGTATGGATCAGATGGCCGAAGAAAGCCGGGTGGCTGTCGTGGATCAGGTTGAGGACACTCACCGGGTTCGGATAGCGCGTCCCCACAGGACACCACAGGCGGGATGCCTCGATGGCGCAGACCAGGGCGGCCCAGGACCTCACCGTTTCGTAGGGAATGGCTCCCTTGCGCTGGATGATGGCCCGGATGTCTTCTTCCAGTACGGTCCACGACACTTGCTCGGCCTGAACCCGGCTACAGAGGGCGATGTGATCCACCCGGCGCTTCTCTTCCTGGGCGTCGAAAAGGCTTGCGGTCTGGGCCTCGGGATCAAGCCGCAGGCTGGCGAAAGGCACCAGGTCATGCTCCTCCTGCTGGTAGGGGACCAGGGTGGTGTAGCCGTCCTCCTCGGAATGATGAATGTCGAGGGTGGGGCGCAACCGATAGACCGAGAACAATGCTTCGCCGGCGTCCTCGGACGCCCGGGCACATTCCTCGTCCACAAGGAACAGGTGCTGCTGATTTGCACAGAAGGTGTCGGCGTGGAGCGTGCGCCAGTGCTCGTCCGGGAGCTGGTCGAAGACCCAGATCAGGATGGCGCCCTGGCTGCGGTAGAAAGCGGTCCGTTCCGCGACAACGGCTGGGTAGGTGTTCGAGACTTGGGCCTCGAAGACGACCGGCAGGCCGGCCCAGGACGTCGCGACATCCGGCTTTCGCCATCCTTCGTCGAAGGTTCGCCAGGTCTGCTCGATGACCGGCTCCGTGAAACGGGAATCGGACGCGACGATGCGGCGGATCAACTCCTTCGTCCGTCGATGCCGGGCACCTTCGCGCTGTCCCTGGTAGCGCATTCGATCCAGTTCCTTGAGGGAAAGGTGCCGGTCCTCTTGATACTGGCAATTCGCCCGTTCTGCCGCTGACTTTTCCTTGTGCGCGAAAAAGTGGCCGCCCAAGGCGTGCTTCTTGAGAATGACGGGGTGGCCGCAACTGAAACAGGTGAAGGGCGCCTCGCCGGCGCTTTGTCGAAGCTGGGGCCGAAGGGCATGTATCTGGCCCTCTGTCTGGGTCTGAATCCACGGCCGAACCTCGATCACTTCCCCGTCGCTAGCGCGCCGGACCATCTCTACTTGCAGAGCGTCCGTGGCGGAAGCCAGCTGATCGGGATCGAATGCGAGGTTCATGCCGGTAAGTATATGTCCTCGCCCTTCTCAGGTCAGATATCGGGACGGTCGACGAACTTGTCGATCAGCTCCCCGAGATCGCGCCGGTCCACCAGGTCGAACTCGCTGAAGAAGACGCGCTTGTCCTCGGTGCTGCCATGCTCGTCGCGGAAGGCGGTCAGCAGCGGATCGGCCGGCTCGCCGATAAAGCGATGGCCGCATTCGTAGTCGTAGAAGCCGCGCGTCACCTTCACCGTCGCTTCGGGATGCGGATAGGGCGTGTCGAAGGTGCCGTTGGAAAGGCGCGTGCCGCCGCTGGGGCCGGTATAGCAGAACTCCTTGATCTTCACTTCCATGGTTAGGCTCCTGAGCTGGCGGCGACGAACTTGCCCACGATCACGACCGACTGTGCGGCATGGACTGGGTTCTTCGTCTCCCGATTGATGAAGGTGGGGGTGTAGTAGGGGTTGTAAGTGGTATCCGTGCCGCCGGCGGCCAGGATCGCGCTGTGCTTTTCCGTCAGGGACGGGGAAGGAGTTGCATCCAGGCTGACCTGGACGATGCGCCCACGTACCGTGGCATGGACGTTCTTGGCCCGCTCGCGAATAACCCGCTGGCGCCCGGCTTCGGACACGCGGAAGGTGCAGCCTTCCAGCTCGATGGCGCTTACATGGCCAACGACGCGGCCCTTGTCCGGCCCCTCGGCCGCGCGGACCGACAGAAAGCCGGTCTTGTGCAAGTTGAGGTAGCAGTCACAGAGAAGTCCAGGGGTAATCGGCATGGCAGTTCCTTTGCGGCAATGACGTCAGGCTACGCTTCCGTCACTGCCGTTTCAGGAATGCTTTGACCGTCAGAACTGGACAGGCAACTGCCGCAACAGGGTGGTGGTCAGCGAGTAAAAGCCGGATTCCAGCCGCGCGGCGTGCGCCTGCATCCACTCGTTCGCCTCCTTAGAGGACAGCATCTCCTCGATCTCATCGAGGGTCACGCGATCCGCCGCCACGATGGACAGATTGTGGTTCACCGGCAAAATTCCGGGCGGCACTCGCACCGGGCGCAGGGATCTGGCAATGCGCGGGACCAGAAGGATCGGCTCGTTGAGGTTCCGCTTGTGCCAGCTCTCCGGCGGGAGCCACGGGATCTTGCGCAGCCCGCGCTTGGCCATGCGGTGCATGTTGGCCTCCAGGTGCGCCATGATCGCGGGCGGGGGCGGGCAGTCCGGCGTGGTGCGGATCGCATACCGGGTCGGAGTCTGAAGCTGTCCGTCGCGGATGTCGTCGGTGTCGATCGCCGGGACCAGGTGCTCTGCCGGCAGGCTGGCGGCCGTCGCCTCGTCGACCACGAAGATGCCATTCGTACCAAGCCAGGGGGCCAGAGTGACCTTGGCGATTTCGCCTAGGGTGATACCCGGCTTCTGGTTGGGCTGTTCCTGCTTGTCCGGGAACACCGGCGCGGCGCTCAAGGGGATGGCCGCCACCGAGGACGGGCGCAGGACCACTGAAACGGGGTGGATTCTGGGCGGCGAGCCCGCGCGGCGATCCTTGGGCCGGTAGAAGGCGCTGGTGGGGTCGAGCCGTTGCAAGCGGTCGATACCGAGGCGGTTGCCCAGGGACTCGCGGAGCTTCGCGGCGCCGACGTTGAACAGCCAACGGTCGGCCGTTACCAGGGCCACCTCCCCATCGGGCATCAGCACGGACGCGCAGCGGTCTAGGAAGCTGTGCAGCAGGTCGGAACAGGCGTAGGCCGGCAGGGCCGCCTGATACTCGGCGCGGAGGAGCTGGTGCAGGTTGGTGAAACGAAGGTAGGGCGGATTTCCGGCGAGGACATGGCAGTAGGGGCCTGTCGGGCCAGCCGTCAGGAAGTCGGCCTGCCGCACCATGCGCTCGCTGGCGGCCTGAGCCTTGCCCGGCTCCCAGCCGTGGTCTTCCAGCAGTTCGGCCACCCGGGCGCGTGACTGCTGGGCGGCAGACGGATGCAGTTCCCATCCTTGCAGAACGTCCAGCAACTCGTCTTCACGAACCTTCGGCCGCTCGCGTAGCAGGCGGGCCAGGGCCCTGCCCAAGAAGATACCGTCGCCGCAGGAGGGATCGACCAGCCGGCGGTTGCCGCGCGGCCAGTCGACCGCATCCAGCAGGTCATCCACCACGGGGGCGGCGGTGTAGATGGCCGTGGCGTAGTGGAGCGCGTTGATGGCTTCCTCGCGCTCGGTCAGGGGGAAGAGATCGTTCATCCGCATGACGGTCACCGGATACGACGGACAGTGTGATACGGGCCGTAATCGGGGCTCTCCCAGACTTCGCCGACGGCGAGCGCAGCGATGCCCGCGATATCGTCCTCGCCGTAGCCGAGATCATCACAGAAGAGGTCCGGCCCGAGAATCTGGCGGGTATCCTTGCCGGACGGGCTATAGAATGCGCCAACATCCCAGAAGGCATAGTAGAGAGGGGTGACCGGGGCGTGCGGGTCGAGCCCAAGGCGTTTCACGGCATCCATTGCCGCTTCGTCAGCACAGATGAAGCTGGTGTCGCAGGCATTGCCGTGGTCGTCGAGCCAGTCGTAATAGCCTTCAACCTCGGGTTCCTGGGCTTCAACGATCCGGATGCCATGCTCTTCACAGACCAGCTGGGCCCACAGGCCGTAACGCTGGCGGCGCAGCCATGCCATTGCATCCTTGGGGTTGATGGTGCATTCAAACCCGATCTGCTCGCCGCCGCCCGCGCTGCGGGCGTGGACGTATTCGAACATCCGGGACACCCCGGGCGTCTTCTCGGCGGAGCGAGCAACTTCATCTGCCTCCTCGCAACGGCCCCAATCCTCCCGGGCCAGAGTCTTGATCTGGTCTTCGGTGGCGCCGATGAACCAGCCTTCGGCGAAGAAGTCGCTTTCGAACACGAGGTCATCGCTATGCGCTTCGGCCCGGATCAGGCCGTACTTGGCCACGATTTCGTCGGCGCTCATGCCTTCCATGTCGCTCACGGACACCTGCTGGGGCCAGTCGGAGTAGGGGCAGGTTTCATCCCCGCACATCCCGCCCTTCAACTGCGTGCCGCACTTGGCGCAGGTCGCCGCCGCCGGCGGCCGGCATGTCGTCGCGGACAGGGCCACCTGGGCGATCAGGCCCTCCCAGCTCCATTCGACGCTGGCCGGCTCAATGGCGACGATCTCCAGGGGGACTTCGAGGGCCACAGACAGCCGTTCGCTGGTCTGCTCGACAAGCTTGGCGCTGTCGTCGGCGGGATCGCCGTCGATGATGAGGTGGCGGTTTGCGACCAAGGCGACTTCGCCGGTCGGGGTCTTGAAGAGTTGCAGCGGCATGGGATCAACCTCCTGTTTGGATATGCAGAAAGCTTACCGATCTGGCCCATGCCATTCTGGGAAAAGGCTTGCCGTTAGGGCATCCGCAAGGGATTAGCTGGTCCAGCTAAGCGGCCGTCCCTAGAAGACGAGGTTTTGCCAGGTGCCAGGACGGGGAGGTGGTGCCAGGGGGCGGGCCGGCGGCGAGGACGGCTGCTGCGGACGGGGAGGAGGGGCGAGTTTCAGGCCACCAACCGAAATCATCATGTCCCGCTGGTACCGGAAAATGAGGACGCTCAGCGGATCGCGCTCGGACGGTTTCACCGTCCATGCGGGATTCGCTGCCTTGAATTCGGCGCCGATTGAGCGAAGCTGCCGGCATTCCTCATTGGACAGGGCGCGGCCGGAACCAAGCGGAGCGGACAAGCGGAGCATCCCTTCGCCCGGCGCCACAGGGAGCAGCCAGGTCGATTCCGCATGCCATCCACCGCGCCGGGTCATCTTGGAAAGGTTGGCGTGCAGGACACCATTCACGTAGGTCGGAGCGATTTCCCAGGTGTCCCGTGTGGATGGCTTGATCGCCGAGTCACGCTCACAGAGCTGGGCGGCTTCGTCGGCCGACAGGCGACGCGCCTGGTTGAGCGGATAGCTCAGGTACAGCGGGGCGAGGAACGGCTTCTTGATCCCAAAGAGATGGACTAGATCGGCGTCGCTGGCAGTCATCTTGCTGTCCTGGGTGGCAATACAATTAGAGTACCTGCAGAAGCCGGCCTATTCAGGAAAAAGCCCGCCGAAGCGGGCCAATGTTTGGCTCAAGTTGCCGCCTGCGACGTTTTGCAAAGCGGACGGCTGATTGTGATCTGCTCATCTGCTTTAATAATCGCAAAATCCATGGGCTCACTTTTAGAGAAAGAGAGGTGAATTACTTCTTTTCCGTCAGGTCTTACCGCGAGGATTTGGAAGAGCAACGCATAAGCGCCGGGCGCGATTGAAAGGGGCACCGAATCTCCAATGCTGCCGATCTCAATCTTGCCATCCTCCGGAACGGAAAAAGGCACTCTAATAGCCCGAATTGCATCATCCGAACCTGGATGGCATTCAGAGAAGTCTATTTCGATTGAGCAGGAGCCAAATTCATTGAGCGTGCGAAACGAAACACTATGTTCACGCCACGAAAACCCTTGGGTGACGTGGTGTTCTTGCCAGTTGTTGAAGGGGTTCTCCAAGTGGCTCGAAAAAACAGCAATCTGGCTGTATGAGACGGTGATCGCCATAGATGTGGTGGTCATGTCAGTCTCCAATCGATAAAAAATGGCCCGCGTTGGCGGGCCTCTTTCAGAGAGGGAATGTAGTCTTCGTTATGCGGGGATTAGGTCATTTGGTGTGTTAATGCCATATGAAACTATTTCGATTAACCCAGTGCTTGATTCCGAATTGTCGGCATCAACAATATAAAAACAATAGCCGGGATCATTTTTTACGCCCAAGTCAAACTGGCGGCGATTCGCCATGCTCCTGACTCCAGTCAAGAAATGGTCTTCCTCGCCTGCTGCGAAAATGTAGACCCCAACCATTGAACGATCCATGAGACTGAGAAATACGGCAGGCAATTGCGAAAGATCATCAATCCGCACAAGGCCTTCATAGCTACCTACCAACCCGCTTAGCCAACGGAGATACCAAGGGAGAAGGCTTCTAAAAAACAGAAGCTGAATTCCCTCTTTTCCATGAAGTGATGCGTAGACATGCCTCGGTTGTGCCCCCATGCCGAACACGTAGCAAACACGATCAGGATGCAAAGAGCGGGCCTGTGCAAGCCTCTCAAGAGTCTCGCGCACGCTCTCAATCCTTGCATCGCGATCAAATTCAGCCTTGGTATTAGGGCTTTGATCGAATTTTCCTGATTGACCAATCGCAATATTGCCAGCCATGACTTTCGATAAAACGGAAGGCCCGCATGAGCGGGCCGGTGCAAATCAAGGAAAGTAACAGCTAAGATTTGATGTTCGGTCGATTAAGGACATCTATTAAAGCCTCCAACTCGAGACCATACGAAGTCGGTTCTGAATCCGGGCCAAATCCCTTCGCTGTTAGCTCTTCTTCCACAAGCCCTAAAATTAATTGCCGTTCATTCGGCGCGATTAGATTGTTGGTAAGACAATCCAAAACCTTGAGATCACATTTCCCGCTGGATGCAACTATGTTAGAAATTAACGACACCTGACGTTCATTAAGTTGGATACTCATTATACTGATCACCAAGGTAAATCACTGAATCACGTTAGAAGTCGCGCACCCTTTTTATCATTTGAGATGGGGTGGCTGTAGGTAGGGTTAAATAGAACAGCCCGCCGAAGCGGGCCGGTCGTTCATTATGTCGCTTCAGAAAGATTGGCTTTTAACTCGGATGTGATCTTTAAATCCAACTTCGGCTCCATCCCGAGAGCTTCTTCAAAATACGAGGGGCTGCAATCGTACTCGATTGAAAAGACAAACCCCTTCACTCCCCATATTTTTGCGGAAATCTTTTGGTGCTCTGGCGACTCGAGATGAACTTCCGCAATTAAAAGCTTGGGCGATGAATTAGGAAAGGCTTGCTGAGCGTCAAAAGTAGGCTTCCCTTTATTCATTCGGTAGAAGTTGACTTCAATGCCTTCAGGAAGCCGCTGAACCTTGTTTATGGAATCAATTTGGGCTTGCCAAATAGTTGCCGCTCCTCCTTCCAATTTTGAGGATACAGAATCTAGAACTAACGTTTCGAGCGCCGAAAGCTGTGACTTAGCTCCCGATAAACGGGCAAAGAAATCGGTTACTTTGCACATTAACATTCTCGCGCCATCACTGCTTCATAAAGAATAAGACCCGCTAGCGCGGGCCTTTAGAAGGAAATTACGGTTATGAGTCCATCAGAACGCTTTTCAGTTTTTCGATATCATCTGGATCAACGCCAAGAGAATTCATTAAATCAACGGCCCGCTTCAACGCTTGAATGATCATAGCAATATGTTCCTCGTGTGAGCTTGATAGGAATTGACCATGATCGATCTTCAATCGGAATTCAATGGTCTTATGCCGTCGATCGAACTTTTTGATTTCCTGATAATCTGGGTGGTCGTCGGGTCGAATGATGCCAATGAATGCCCACTGATCAAGATCGGTTTTGAATGTCATTTGCTGGAGGCGTTCGTTTACTCTGCGTTGTACGACAAGCCTCGCTTGGCGATAACATTCAGCAACGTCATGCTGAATTTCACCAGACATCCATAACTTCATACGTTTCACCAATCCGATTTATTGAGAGGAGGCCGGAGGCCATCGTTTTGATCGCGGTATTCCAGAATCATATCATGCTGCCACTGGTGCATTTCTCGCTTTGAGCCTTGTGCCTCAAAAACCATCTCAGCATTCTGCTCGAACAGATATTTTCGAGAATATCTGCGTGGGCCACGGATTGTTTCACCGTACTTCAACACCTCGCCGGTATCGATGTCACGTAAAGAATAACCCTGAGCCGGCCGAAGTGTATTGAGATTGTTGCCGTGGCATTGCCGTCCACCTCTAAGAGAACTGAGATCTTCGCGAAGAAGACGGATCTCACCTTCGCTGACACTATCACCACGATTCCCTATAGCTGACGGTGGGCGGTAGTCTGGACGAATTGCCCGAATTTGAGCAAGTAGTAGATCGTAAGAAACCTGTTCGCTATATCTGACAACGCTGGGGGTCGTAGCAACGCGGGGCGAGCGTTGAAGACCCGTTTCATCAACACCGTTTAGTGGATTGGATTCCGCGTAGCTATAGGTGTTATGTCCACCATTTAGACCAATGTGGTCGCTTTCCAAATACCGACCAGATGTCGGGTCAAAGGCTCTGTTCCAATTCTGGAAAAGCCCGGTTTCAAGGTCGATGTATTGGCCAGGGTATCGTAAGTTGATGGTGATAGGGCCACTAGGAGGAGCTTGGCCGAAGGGAATTTCGTACCACTGCCAAACGACGCTCATGGAACCGTTCGTGCCGATTCGCGGGCTACCCAAGTGGTCCGGGTGTAGATACGTGATAACGCCATTCGCGATCTGCGCCAGGGGGCGGCCCTCATCATCCCAGACGTATTCCTTCAGCGTCGTTCCCGCCGCGTCGGTTTCGGCCAGCAGGTTGTCATTGACACCATAATGGAACAGTGTCGTGGCACCCTGGACGGCCTTCTGTGCCCGGTGGCCATCGAAGCTGTAGGCGTACTGCCCCAGCAGATTGCCGCTTGAGCGCGCAGCCGTCAGTCGGCCAGCCTGGTTGAACTCGAAGTTGAGGCCATTGGCCGACAGGGTGTTACCGGCGGCATCCAGCGTGACCGCGCCGGACGGGTTGCTCGTCATCCGGTTGGAGCTGGGCGAGTAGGCGTAGCTCCCGGTGCCGTCCGCCTGGCGGTTGCCGTTGGCGTCCCAGGTGAAATTCAGCATGGAATTGCTGCTGACGATCCTGTCGAGCCAGTCGTAACCGAAGGTGGTGGCGTTGATGCCGGTGATGTTGCCGTTGGCGTCGTAGCCGTAGGTGCGGCTGTCGATGGAACCGGTGGCCCAGGAGGTCAGACGGCCATGAAGATCGTAGGCACGGGTATCCACCAGGCCGTTGCCGTAGGTCTGCCCGGTGAGCAGCCCGTCCGCGCGGTACGTCCGGCCGGTGACGATGTTCTGGCCACCGGTGGCGATCGCCGAGATCTGGCCCAGGCTGTTGCGGGTATAGCTGACGACTCGCCCACTGGGGTAGGTGATGCTGGCCAGCCTGTCCGCCGGCGTCCAGGTGTAGCTCGTCGTGAAGACCTGGTTGCTGGTCGTCCAGGTGACCGAGGCAGTCCGGCCCAGGCCGTCATAGGCGTAGGTTCGGGTTCCGGTGGGGTCGGTGACAGAGCACAGTCGCCCGATACCGTTGGCGCAGGTGTCATAGCCGTAGGTGACGTCCTCGCCCGCTGTCGGGTAGGTGAGGCTGGTCAGGCGATTGAGCGCGTCATAGGCGAAGCTGGCAGTGATGCCACGGGCGTCCGTGCTGGACAGGACATTTCCGGCCGCATCGAAAGTCCGCAGGATCTGGCCGCGGTCAGGGCTGGCTTCGGCCTCCTGGTTGCCCAGGCCGTCCGTCGTGAATGCCCAGTTGGCACCGTTGGGGGCGGTCAGGCTCGCCAGATGACCGGCGCTGTCGTAACCCGTGCTGGTGGTGCCCTGCAGGCGGTCCACGACGCTGGTGATGCGATTCAGGGGATCGTAAGCGTAGGTGGTGCCGTGCCCATTCGGGTCCGTGACGCTGGTCGTGTTGCCAACTGCGTCCAGGACCATCTGGGTAGCCGAACCGCCGGCCGTGATGCTGGTGAGGAAGTTGCGCGCATTGAAGGCGTAGTCGACCTGGCGGCGGATCGTCCCGGCCGAGTCCTTCACGACGGTCTGGGTCCGGTTGTCCTTGAGGTCGTAGGCGTAGGCGACCTTGTTGCCCGCGTTGTCCGTGACGCTCGTTAGGCGATGGGCCGCATCGTAGGCATAGGTCAGCACCACTCCGTCTGGTAGGGTGGCCGTCTTCAGCTGCTGGGCGTTGTCGTAGGTAAAGCTGGTCGTCCGGGCGCTGCCGCCGCCGGCCGGAGGCGTCTCGGTCACCGTGGTGACGTTGCCCGCCTTGTTGTAGACGAACGTGGTGGCCACGCCGTTGGGGCTAGTCGTCTTCAGCAGGCGGCCGGCGCCATCGTACTGGTCGAAGGTCGTGATGTGCCCGAGGGCGTTGGTTACCTTCTTGAGCTGGCCGCATTGCGCCCCGGTGGTGCAATCCCAGTAATCGAGGGTCCGGGTGTCCGTGACATCGACCCGCGGCCCGGTTATCGTGGCTACTTGGCCCTTGGCGGTGTAGGTCAGGTTGATGGTCCGACTCGAAGCCCCATCCGAAGTCGTGATCGTTGTCGGCAACTTGCCTGTGTAGGTGATTGTGGTCGTTCGGCCCGGTTCGGTGATGGTGGTGGGAAGATCGAGATCCGGTGACGCGTAGGCATAGGCTGTCGTTCGATCGACGCTGGTTCCCGCAGCCTCAGTCTTGCTGGTGAGACGGTGCAGGCTGTCCCAGGTGTAGTTGGTGACCCTCCCTTCCTCGTCGGTGCTGCTGATGAGATTGTTAGCTGCATCGAAGGACTGGGAGCGGGTTTTGCCGTCAGAGCTGTCGGTTCGGCTCACCAGCAGATTGACACCGAGATTGCTTGCGAACGTCAGCGTCTGTGTATTTCCGCTTGCATCGGTAACTACGGTCTGGTTGCCGTTGTAGGCAAGGGTGAATTTCCCCGTGCCGCCACTGTGTTGGGTGCTGACGGCCTTGCCGCTGGTTGCGTCATAGGCGTAGGTGGAGAGCCTTGAACCGTTCTGGTCGACGATGCCAGTCAGAGAATGGGGATTGGCAGTGTCCTCGTAGAGATACTGAGTAACGACGCCGGCCGGCACGACGGAATCGGACCGGGTGGCCGATGCCAGGTTGTATTTCGCATCCTTGGAGAACTTGATCCAGGAGCTATCCGGGAAGGTGATTGTCCCGATGGTGTAGGCAGCGGACCAGGTGATGGTGATTTTATGGCCGAATGGACCAGTGACCGTCAGCAGATAGCCGTCGCTACTATAGGAGTAAGACGTCACCAGGCCGTGCGCGTCCGTATCAGAAACGGGCAGTCCCTTGGGGTTGAACACCTCCACACTGCCATCAGAGTTCGTGAAGGTGTAGTACCCGTTCGCAACGGTCAGCTTGGTCTTGAGGTCAGCGCCACCAGACCAGCTTGAACCGGACTTGAGAAACGACGTGACGCTTCCGTTGGCGGCCACATACTGAACCTGAGTGGCGGAAACGAAATTGAGGCGTTTGCTATAGGAGTGTGACCAGCCCTGGCCAAATCCAACATCGCGAGTCGAAAAGCTGTTGTAGGTCCGTTGGAACGACGGGACTCCGCTTCCACCAACAAAATCGGTTTCGGCGTGGAGCTTGTTTCCGGTGGATGCATCACAAGGGTTTCCAACGCAGGGAACGTCCGCTGCAGCGGTTACCGCAGGGGACGTGGGCAGAGGGGCTGAGTACGACGAAACGGACTGGGGGGAACCTCCGGACAATGAAGGTTGGCTCGACGAAACGGCCTGAGCCTTCTCCGGCTTGATGCAGTCCGTCCCCAGCGGACCCGTAAAAGTCCAGCCTGCAGGGCAGGCGACGGACGGGTAGCTGTAGACGTGGTATTCGGTCTGGACCGAGTAGGGGCACTGGCCGCCGGGATAGGGCGCTTGTGAGGACTGCTCGATGACCGTGCATCCGCCGCCACCACAGCCGTTATAGGTGCTGCACCAACGGACAAGGGCAAAGCCCCCGGGGGAGCAATTAGAGCCAGGGATCGCGCCGTCGTTTTGACATGCGGCGAATGCCGAGGCTTGATCAGGGTAGTAAGCGATGGTGTTCGCTTGCGAGAACGTCGCTATGCACCACAGGAGCAAGGAAAGGATTGATCTGCGTAGCATGATGTCCAGTCGATAAAGGGTTAGCGGGAGGACACCGACCAGCACGCATAAACGCACCTGTCGGGCCGGTTTTCAAAGGTGTCGTAAATGACCCCATCCCTGACTACGAATACGTGCTTCGTCACACGGAGGATGTAAGTCCCCTTGGGATACTCACGACAGAACTGGGCAGGCGTCATACGCCGCTTGCCCTTCTCGGCTGGGAAGGAAATCTTGGTTGCCCAGGGCTGAGCATCGATCCACTTCACAAAGTCGAACCCCCGGCTGCACTTGCGGCCTGCATCCTTCAGGATGTCGTACGCTTCGTCGTAGGGAAGCTCGCGGGCGATTGCGAGCGCCCGAACCGTGCAGTCGTTTTTCTGGGCTTTGCGCTTCGAGGTAGAGCGCCCGCCGTCCGAGTTGACCCAGGTGTATTCCAGGCGACGGACCGAGCGGTCGAAGTCAACGATGCTCATGACCGCACGGCGGAGGAGGGCGCCCATACCCATTTACTTCTTGGCGACGACCTTGGCCGCCGCCGCGAGATCGTCGTCGGTGATCTTGCCGTCGAAGTACAGCTGCATGAGGAGGGCGGTCGGCTTCGGAATGTTCCGGCCAGCCTCGTAGCGGCTGCCGCCGCTCTGAGTGACGCCGAACTTGCTCCAGAAGCTCATTTGGTTGCCGCCGTGTAGCTTGCGGGCTTCGAGCGGTTTCCTGATGTCGTATTTACGTGCCATGGTGTATTCCCCTAGTAGTTGATTGGATTGGCAACACCAATTATGACAATTGGCGTATGCCCGATTTGGAATAAGTGGTCGCGCACGGCGTCCAGCGAGGACGCGGATTAGCCGGTAAGGCCGGACTCCATAGGCCTCCCGGTCATCTCATGGAGAACGTGCACCGGTGTCTTGGGTACGCCTATGCCGTTTCGTCGGGTGTAGATGCGCAGGCAACCTTTTAGGAGGCAGTCCCACACCTCGTCCTCCTCGGACTGGGAGGCCGGGCGCGTCGTCAGTTCGTTAATGACGTAGTGCAGTTCGTGCCCCGAAGGCTTCGCCTGGTTGGGCTGCCAGCAGAACTCGCCGACCCCGAGCGCCTGGGCAAAGACCGGAAGGTTCTGCCAGGGAAGGGCGCGCCAGTTGCGCCAGGCCTCCAGGGCAGTCGTGCCCAAGGATGGTTTGGTGGTGGCCATGATCTTCACCTTACGCGGCCAGCAGTTCGAGCTGCGGGTGGGCCGGCGTAGGATCGGCAAGCAGGTTGCCGACGCTGATGCCGTTCCGTTCATAGACCTTTTCCATGGCATCGAGAATGGTGTTCTCGGCGGACAGGCGCTTCTCGTCCGAATGGAGATGGTCGAACGGGTTGTCCCACCATGAGCGCCGGGTTTTGCCCACTTCTTCGCGCAGTTCCTTGTCGAACTTGTCGCAAGTATCGTAGGCATCCCAGAAGGCCTGGGGCGCCATGTCATCCATGGGGGGCAGCCAGCGGTGGCGGCGGCCGACGACGCGGTTGAGACGGTCAATCAGGTCCGGACGGGTGGGGAAGAAGTGGATGGTTCCGGCGCCCGGGAAGTAGCGGCAGGAGAAGTAGGTGCCATAGACCCGTGTGCCGCTCCTGAGCGCGTGGAAGTTCTGGTTGAACATCGAGACGAGGCTGATTTCCGGTTCCCGCTTGCCGTCCAGGAGCGCAAAGACCTTATCGAAGTCGCTGAGCAGCTTCGTGGAATCCCAGTTCAGGCTGTTCTGGTAGCTCTCGGTACCGTGTCCGGGAAGAATGAAGCGCGTGCGCTTGATCTTCATACCCAGGGTGCGGTGGCGATCGTTCGACTTCCAGCCCATGCAGTAATGGGTGTTGTCCGTGTGGTAGTGGGAAATCAGCCGGAAGATGTCGTCCACCATGTCCTCCTGGATCTTGCCCTGGCTCTCCATCAGCCCGCAGATGAAGCCCCGGATGTTGGACACGGTGAATTCCAGCTTCTTGATCTGATCGAATTCCTTGATCAGCCGCTTCTCGGCCGCCGAGGACAGCCGGGAAGCGACATCTGCCGAACGCAACAGTCCGGCCCAGCTCCGGTCTTTCAGGTCGTCGTAACGCTTGGCCAGTTCGGACTTCACCCAGTCGGTCGTGAAATCCTGCTTGGTACTCCCCTGCTCGCCGCAACGGGTGGCCATCGTCTCGCCGATCATGGCGTTGTAGTGCCGGGCCCGGGCTTCGTAGCGCACGGCGTCCCGCATGGCCGCCACGGCGGCGTTGAAAGTGATCACGGCGTTTTCAACGAACGAGTTGGGCAGGGCCAGGGCCTGCTCCGGCGCATAGTCGCCGGCGAGGCCGGCACCGCGCTCGGCGTCGGCACGGAGATCGCCGATCAGGTCGCCGACGATATCCGAGGTCACGTTGGCGGTTTTCTTCAGGTAGATGAGCGCGACATCAACATCGGTTTTCCTCTCGGCATCGGGGACAGCGAAGGCCCCTTCGATGATTTCGTAGCTGCCGAACTGCTCGACCAGGCTGACCAGCATCTGGCGATCGCGGGAGAACGGGTTGCGGATCGTGTCGGCGTTGATGATCGCGACGATTTCCCCGTCCCACATGGATTCATAGGCCTTCAGGACGTGAGCGGCCCCGTTGGCGAACGGCGGGTTGAGGAGGATGTGGGAATAGATGGCCGCATTGCCGAATTGGAGAAAGTCCAGGCCGACCACCTGGTAGCCCTTGCCGCGTAGGGTGGCATGCTTGGTGACATCGATCTCGCAGCAGTCGATGACCGGATGGCTGCCACGGTAGTAGCGATCATTCTCCCAGGGGTGCGCGTCAGCCAGATCACCGTTGCCGGCGGACGGTTCCAGGATGCGGGTAAAGTGCTTGTTCTTGAACAGCGCCCAGGCGCGCTGGGCCAGTTCCTTCGGCGTCGGGTAAAACTGCAGATCATCCATTCCGGGCTCTCCCTTGTGTTCGTTCGATACCGGGGATGCTACGCAGGCGACATAGGCGTTTCTGGAATTTCTATTTAGCCGCGAAGTCCGTGTCCACAAGGTTTTGCACGTCCACAAGGGGCACCCTGGATGCCATCAGTGGGGCATAATTCCAGGCATGATTTTCTGCGAAGCCCCTCCGCTGATCCTGTTCCTCCACGGGGACCTGGCCATCACAACGCGGTCCATCCCGGCCCTGCTGGGGGTGCCGATTTACCTGCTTGTGTGCTTGGTCCTGTGCATTCGCCGGCGCACCTACTCCTGGAAGGATCCGCTGATCGTTGCCGGACTGGTGGCGCTCCAGCTCGGCCTGCAGAAAACGGGGGTGGTTTCGGATGAGGCGGCTGGGTTGCCGGGCTATGCCCTGCTGATGCCCTTCATGCTCTTCCTGGGCGCTTACGCGATCTGGCGCCTGGCTGGGAAAAAGCCGTTGGAGAATTGGCCTTGGCCGCGTTTTGGTCTGGTGGCCACCATGACCATGCTGCTCACCGATATCGGAATGGCTCTACTGACGCCGGCGGCGCCGGGGAAGGTTTGGCAACTGGGGGGTGCGTGCATGAAGGATGCACTGTTGATAGGCCCGCCGTTCGTGATGTTGATCTTCTACGGGCTACTGGATTGCCGATCCAGCTGGGTGTTTTGCAGCCAGAAGTGTGTCCGCTTGGGACGGTGCAGATTCGGAATGGACGGCAAAAGCGGGGACTGCCACTGCCAGGGTGCTAGGGGCGATGGCGTCCCGCTCAGTTGAGGATTAGGTCGGAGAGGACCAGGAAGGTGAAGAGGAAGGTGCCGATCACGCCAAGCGCCTTCCACCGGGTTTTCGGGTCCATCAGCGACAAGCCAAACCGGCCGAGATTGATCGAGACCACGGTACCCAGCACGGCGCCGACGGACAGCTGAACGACTTCAGCAGCAGAGTTCGCCAACATTTCAGGCTCCTTTCATGTCAGTGAAGGAGGGTGCTCGCCGGCGCAGACGGACCCTTCAGGCCATTGGCCTTCCGGAGCGACATCACCAGGCGGCAAAGCTCATCTTCAGTGAAGTGCGGACCGACCACCGAGTTGTCCTTGTACGCCAGGGCGCCAAGCACCTCGATAGCCTGCGTGCTGCCAGCCACACCGGCCTTGTACAGCCAGTAGGCGGCTTCCTTGTTGTCCATCGGCGCGCCGAGACCAGCAGCCAGGCACATACCCAGCGCAGCCTGAGACGGCACATGACCGCGGTTGGCGGCCTGACGGAACCAGTTGCAAGCGTCGATCGGGTCCTTCTCGACACCACGGCCCAGAGCGGTCAGGGCGGCCATCAGGCCCATGGCGCGCGCATCGTCGCGCCGCATGGCATCCTTGAGGAGCGGAACGGCAGCCGCGTAATCGCGCCGCTCGAGCGGGGCGATGTACGGGGCAACAGCCTTGTCCTTGTGGGACAGGTCATTGCCGAGGAAGTTATCCAGAAAGCTCATATTCCCTATTCCTTTCTTTGTGAAAACGCTCGTGAACAAGCCTCGTGGGCCGATTCAGCATAGCGAGCAGGCTGCGGGTATTCAGCGTCAGCATGGTGCATCTCCAGGTTGTTGCCACAGCCCATCCCGGCAGGGACAGTCGAGCAGCGGTTGCATCCTTACCAGTCCGTTCATCTTCGTCAAGATTCAAACGTCCTTTACTTCCTTATACGCGTCCGGAACAGACGTTTTTTATTTTGTTTTCCCCTCCAGCATTTCGTCCGGGGGTGGGACATCCATGATGTCGCTCACCTTGCACGACAAGACCACGGTGAGAACCGTCAGCGTCTGCAGGTTGAGTCGCGCCGGCGGCGTATCGATCATGCGGGCAAGCTGGGCGTAGTTGATCACGTCCGGATCCACTTGCTTCATCCGTCGGTGCAGCTCGAGGGCGGAATCAATCTTCGCCTTTTGCATGCATTCGCGCAGGCGCCAGGTGATGGGGAAATTCAGGCTCATACACGTACCTCCTTACCCTTCGCGATGACTCGGAAGGGCGGCAAACCTTTCAGGATCGCGCGGCCGTAGCGCGTATCCCAGAGACGGGGATCGGTGATCACGACCTGACCGGAGTCGGTCTCGGTCCGGATCAGCCGGCCAACTGCCTGCTCGAGCTTCCGGCTCGCGTCAGTGCAGGAAATTTCGATGAAGGGGTTCCCGCCGCGGCGCTCGATCCAGTCCGAGAGGGCCCGCAGGACGGGGGAGTCGGGGACCTGGAAGGGAAGCTTGGTGATCACGACCATCGAGCAATAGGCACCCGGCAAATCGACCCCTTCGGTAAAGCTGGACAGGCCGAAGATCACGGACGGCTTGCCGGCGTCGATGCGCTTGCAGTGCTCATCGATGATCTCCCTCTTGGATTGTTCGCCCTGCACCAGGCAGCGGCCGCGCAGTGCCGCCGGCAGCCGGCCGGCGACGTCTTCCATCTGGCGCCGACTGGTGAAGAGCACCAACATGCCCTCCGGTCCTTGGTTGCCCAGATCTTCGATCAGGCGATCGGTGAGGGCGGCCGTGTGCTTTTCGTAGTCCTTCGGATTCGGCATGGCCGGGATGTTGATCGTCCCCTGGGTCTCATAGTCGAACGGGGAGGGCAGGTCGACCGTGGTGACGTCGTACGAGGCAAGGCCGGTACGGCGCAGGAAGTCGTCGAAGTTGCCCATGGTCGTCATCGTGGCGCTGGCCAGGACGACGCCGGCGGCCTTTTCCCAGAGCATCCGACGAAGGTAACCCGCGGCCACTACCGGAGAGGCGTTCAGCTGGAAGTCGACGGTCGTCTTGAACTTTACGGCCTCGATCCACTTGGCCACCGGTGGAGCATTGTCGTTGGCGGGCTCCTGCAGGAACAGGGACCAGGTGGTATTCACCTCTTCCAGGCGACCCATGTAGAAGCCCATATCGGCAAGCAGCTTCTCGAACAGGGCCTGCTTGCTGCGATCGGTACCCAGCAGGTCATTCACCGCCTGCTGGCACTCCTCCAGGAGGCCCATGAGGGAATTGGTGAGGTTCTGGATATTGCCGCCGATCTCGTGGAATTCTTCAGGCACGCAGGACTGCTCGAACTCCAGGGTCGGGCGCGGGCATTCGCGGGTGGGCTTCAGCTGGGACAGGCTCGCGAAGTAGCTGTAGGCGTCGCTCAGGTTCTCCTTCAGCTGCTCAGCTTCATCGTGGATCCGTTCGGCCTGGGCCGCGTGCGTCTTCCCAACGGCATCGGAAATGGCAGCGGCCAGGTTGGCCAGCTTTTCGGCGGAGCGGCGCTCGGAATTGACGAAGTGGCTCGAGGCGAAGGACGAAACCGCCTTTTCCGGGAGGTTGTGGGCTTCGTCCAGCATGTAGAAGCATTCCTCCGGCGCCGGCAGGATCTTGCCGCCGCCCATCGCCAGATCGGCCAGCAGCAAGTCATGATTGACGACGATGACGGAGGCCTCCTTCACGCGTTTGCGGGCCTGCATCTGGGCGCAGTTCCGGAAGGACGGGCAGGCGCGATTCAGGCAGCCATGGCGGTCGGTCGTGATGTGCTTCCAGACGTCATCGGTGATGCCAGGGCGGGCGTCGCGGTCGCCATTCCAACGGCCCTCGGCGAATTCAGTGGCCATTGCCTCGATATCCTTGCGGATAGCCTCTGAGTCGGTCTCCTCGCCGGCGCGCTCCTCGCGGCCGAACATGGTGATCTGCTGCATGTCGGCGATCGCCTGGCCCAGCTTGTAGACGCAGACGTAGCGGGTCCGGCCCTTGGCCAGTTCGATGGTGCCGCTCAGGCCGGCTGCGCGCTGGAAGAAGGGGAGGTCCCGGGTGGTGAGCTGTTCCTGCAGGGCAATGGTCGACGAGGAGATCACCAGCTTCTTGGCCTTATGCTTGGACATGACCATGCCGGCCAAGGCATAACCCAAGGACTTCCCAGTTCCCGTGCCCCCTTGGCAACAAAGAATGACCTTACCCGGGTCGGGTTTGGCGGACTTCGATTCGGGGTCAGGACAGTTCGCCAGGGTCTTCGCCACCTCAGCGATCATCAGGCGCTGGGCGGGGCGCGACCGGAAGCCGGGCATTGCCTTGGATATTGCTGCGAGGCGGTCGCGGATCTCTTGTTTGATGGCGTCGGTGAGCATTGGGAAACGTCAATCTGTTGGACTGATTTCAAGGCTACCGATCAGGCCTGGGTGTTTCTTGGAAACTTCGGCTATGTGCAAACTGAGGTTGGAAGTCTAACTCTACGCCAAACGTGATAACCGTCCGTTTTGTGCAAAACATGGTTGAAAGTTTCCGTCAATCTGATACACTGTTTTGTGCAAAACTTGGTTGGGGAACCACATGGTAGAATTGGCAGGCTCGGGCGCATCGCTGGCGGATTTCATCTGGAAAAACGCCGAAGACCTTTGGGGTGATTTCAAGCACACGGATTTCGGCAAGATCATCCTGCCGTTCACGCTGCTGCGCCGTTTGGAATGCGTACTGGAGCCGACCCGCGAAGGTGTCCGCGAAAGCCATGCGGCCTTCAAGGATGCCGGGATCGATATTGATCTAGTGCTTCGCCAGGCAACCCGCTATCCCTTCTACAACACCTCCGAATACGCCCTGGGCAATCTGGGCAGCACCAAGACTCGCCAGAACCTCCAAGACTACATCGCCCACTTCTCGGACAACGCTCGCATCATCTTCGAGCAGTTCGATTTCACGAACACCGTCATTCGTCTCGACAAGGCCGGTGTCCTCTTCAAGATTTGCAAGAATTTCGCCGGTATTGATCTGCACCCGGAGGCAGTGCCGGATCGCGTGATGAGCAACCTCTATGAGCATCTGATCCGCCGTTTTGGTGCTGAGGTCAATGAAGGGGCTGAGGACTTCATGACGCCCCGTGATGTGGTGCATCTGGCGACGGCGTTACTACTTGATCCTGATGATGCCCTGTTCGAGTCGAACCCCGGCCTTATCCGCACCCTGTATGACCCGACGTGCGGCACGGGCGGTTTCCTGACCGATGCCATGAACCATGTTGCCGAGTACGGCAATCGCTTCAAGGTGCCGCCTGTCCTTGTTCCGCACGGGCAAGAGCTTGAGCCGGAGACCCATGCTGTCTGCCTGACCAGCATGTTGCTGCGCACCCTCGAATCCGATCCTGGCCGCGACTTGTCGAAGAACATCCGTCTGGGCAGCACGCTATCCAATGACCAGTTCGCCAACGAGCGCTTCCATTACTGCCTCTCAAATCCTCCCTTCGGCAAGAAGTGGGAAAAAGATTCGGACGCTGTAAATACGGAGCACAAGGAAAAGAAGTACGACGGGCGCTTTGGCCCTGGTCTGCCGCGTATCAATGATGGCTCGATGCTGTTCCTGATGCACCTGGCCAGCAAGCTGGAATTGCCTGAGAACGGCGGTGGCCGTGCCGCCATCGTCCTATCAGGGTCGCCGTTGTTCAACGGCGGGGCTGGCTCAGGGGAATCTGAGATTCGTCGTTGGCTGCTGGAAAACGATCTGGTTGAGGCCATCGTGGCGCTGCCTACGGAAATTTTCTTCCGCACCGGTATCGGCACCTATCTCTGGATTTTGTCCAACAAGAAGGATGGACGCAGAGAAAAGCGCGTTCAACTCATCAATGCCACTGGCTTCTGGTCGTCGATCAAGAACGAAGGCAACAAGCGCCGGATCGTTGATGACGAGCAGCGCCGCCAGATCGTCGACATCTATGCCGCCGCCGAGAACAGTGATGTCTCGCGGATGATCGATTACCGCACTTTCGGCTATCGCCGCATCAAGGTGTTGCGCCCGCTGCGCATGTCCTTGGTTGTTGATGACGCTGGCCTGTCCAAGCTGCAAGACGAAAAGGCTTGGCAGAAGCTCTCGCCGGAACATCAGCAAGTTTGGTTGGATGCATTGCGGCAACACATGGGTACTAGCCATCTCTTCGGATGGGCTGAAACCTTTGCCGATGAAACGGTGCGTTCAGCATTGGCTTCTGGCACAGTCATCAAGGCGGGCAAGACCTTCGTCAAGGCACTCACCAACGCCTTCGGCGTGCGCGATCCGCAGGGCGAACCGGTGCTGGATGCTGATGGTGCAGTTGTCTCCGATCCTGAACTGACTGATTACGAGAACGTGCCGCTGACGGAAGACATCCGCGACTATCTGGCTCGTGAAGTTCTGCCGCATCTGCCGGATGCCTACATTGACGAAACCTTCCGCGACGACAAAGACAAGGCCATTGGCCGCGTTGGTTACGAAATCAACTTTAACCGCTTCTTCTACCAGTACGTGCCGCCGCGCAAGCTGCATGACATCGATGCGGAATTGAAGCAGGTTGAGTCGGAAATTGCTGCACTACTGGCAGAGGTTGCGACCGAATGACCATCGAGGCATCCATGATCCTACCCAACGGCGAAGTCGATTCAGTTTCCTTGCCGGAAGGCGAAGAAGCCCGACTGCGCCATCTTCAAGAGATTGTCGGCGGCTGCATTGAGGCGGTTTCCTTGCCTGGCGAGCGCCACATGGTCATCAATGAAAATGGCAAGGATGGCCCACACATGATCAACCACACTGCCACAGCAATCGCCCATGAGGCAGAGGCCATCATGCCCACCGACTACATCGCCGGGGTTGCCGTCATTCTTCCTGCCGAGGTGCTGCAATGACCAAAAAGCCCGCCCAGAACAGCATTGTCCGTTCATCGGCAGCGGAATACCTGACCTTTGTCGCAGCCAGCGGCCAAGGGAATGTTGAGGCTATTTACGCTGATGAGAACGTCTGGCTAACCCAGAAAATGATGGCGTTGCTCTACGATGTTGAGGTCAATACCATCAACTATCATCTGAAGAAGGTGTTTTCGGACGGCGAGCTTCAGGAGAATTCAGTTATTCGAAATTTTCGAATAACTGCCGCAGACGGCAAGAGCTACGACACCAAGCACTACAACCTGAAAGCTATCGTCGCTGTTGGCTACAAGGTCAACTCCGAACGCGCCGTTCAGTTCCGGAAATGGGCGACCACCATCGTTGAATCCTTCACCATCAAGGGTTTTGCAATGGATGATGAGCGCTTGAAGAACGACGGATCAGTGCTCACCAAGCAGTATTTTGAAGAGCAGTTGCAGCGCATCCGAGAAATCCGGCTGTCCGAGCGCAAGTTCTACCAGAAGATCACCGATATCTACGCCACTGCGATCGACTACGACGGCAAGGCTCAAGCCACACAACGTTTCTTCTCCACGGTGCAAAACAAACTCCATTGGGCTATTCACGGACAGACAGCGGCAGAGGTTATTGTCAGCCGTGCCGATGCGGCAAAGGACAACATGGGGCTGACAACCTGGAAGGATGCCCCTAACGGCAAAATCCAGAAGTTCGACGTGGCGGTTGCCAAGAATTACCTCTCCGAAAGCGAGATGGCGCAGTTGCAGCGTTTGGTGGCTGCCTATCTGGACGTGGCCGAGGATATGGCAATCCGCCAAATCCCAATGACCATGCAGGACTGGGAAACGCGGCTGAATCGGTTTATCGAAGCGACTGACCGGGCCGTGTTGCAGGACGCTGGCAAAGTCTCAATGGAAATTGCCAAGGCACATGCCGAGAGCGAATTCGAGAAATATCGGGTTATCCAGGATCGCCGGTACGAGTCCGATTTTGACCGCTTGTTGCGTGGTGAGACTACGGACGAAGGGAGTCACGAATGAGCCACTACAAGCCTTACCCGGCCTATCGGGATTCCGGCGTGGAATGGATTGGGCAGGTGCCGGAGCATTGGGTAGAGTGTTCGTTGAAACACGCTTTGGCCGAGATGGGTTCTGGAGGCACTCCTGATACGGATAATCCAGATTATTGGTGTAACAAAATCAATGGAACTCCGTGGATTGCGATTTCAGATATGTCATCGACAGAATTTGTGGATGATTGCCAGAAAGCCGTTACTCAGGCGGGGATTGAAAGCAAACGACTGAAAGTATTCCCGCAAGGAACACTGTTGTTTTCGATGTATGCAAGCTTGGGGCACGTCGCAGAACTTGGCATGGCTGCGACAACCAATCAGGCGATACTTGCCCTGCTTCCTGCGTCCGGAATAAACCAACGGTTTCTTAAAAGGTGGCTCCAATCTCTACAGCCTTATTTGGTAGTCGACGCCAATAATGCCACCCAAGATAATTTGAACGCTGAAAAGGTCAGAAATCTGCCCTTCGTCAAAGCTCCTTTGATTGAGCAGCAACGCATCGCCACTCAAGTCGACTCGGAAGTTGTACGCATCGACGCCCTGATCACCAAGAAAACCCGCTTCATCGAACTCCTGAAGGAAAAGCGGCATGCTCTCATCGATCACGCTGTCACCAAGGGTCTAAATTCCGAAGCGCCGATTCGGAATTCAGAGGTTGAGTGGCTTGGCGAGATTCCGGCGCATTGGGAAGTGCGGCGCATGGCGAGCATCTTCCGTGAGGCCATTCGTCCGGGCGATCAGTCATTGCCCATCCTTTCCATCTCGATTCACGACGGCATCACGGATGAAGAGGTGGCTGCTGAAGATCGGGATCGCCGTGTCTCGCAGATCGAAGACCGCACAAAGTACAAGCGAGTTGCACCGAATGACCTGGCCTACAACATGATGCGTGCCTGGCAAGGAGCGTTCGGCGCAGTCACCGTGGATGGCTTGGTCAGCCCGGCCTATGTCGTTGCCGAGCCGATGATTGAATTCCGCACGGCCTATATCGAGAACCTGCTGCGCACGCCGATGGCGATTGAAGAAATGCGCCGCTACTCACGGGGTATCGCCGATTTCCGGATGCGCCTGTACTGGGATTACTTCCGTGACCTGAAGGTATGCCTCCCGCCGCTGGAAGAGCAGGACAAGATTCTCGATCTGATCACCCGCGAAACCTCGCGGATTGATCGCCTCACCAAAAAGACCCAGCGCAGCATCGATCTGCTGAAAGAGCGCCGCGCTGCCTTCATTACCGCTGCCGTCACCGGCCAAATCGATCTTCGGGAGTCCGCATGAGCGACACCGCACACCAAGAAAAACACTTCGAGAACTACATCGTTTCCAAGCTGGAGGCGCAAGGCTGGAAGGTTGGCGAAACGACGAAGTACGACACCGAACGGGCGTTGTATGCCGACGACCTGATCGCTTGGCTGGAAGCCTCCGGCCAAGGCGAGAAATGGGCCAAACTCAAGAAGGACAACGGCGACCGTGCCCTTGAGGTGCTGATGGATCGGCTGGCCAAGGCACTGGAAACGCACGGTACGGTTCAGGTGCTACGCCAAGGCTTCTCCATTGCCGGGTGCGGCCACATCGATCTTTCGGAAGCCGCGCCGGAGGACAAGCGCAACGCTGACGTGCTCAAGCGCTACGCCGCCAATATCCTGCGCGTAGTGCCGCAGCTTCAGTACCATCCGTCGCGCAAGCTGGCGATTGATCTGGTGCTGTTTATCAACGGCATTCCGGTGGCAACCGTCGAACTCAAAACCGACTTCACCCAGTCGGCAGAAGCGGCTATGGATCAGTACCGCACTGACCGGCTGCCCTACGATCCCAAGACCAAACGCCGCGAGCCGCTGCTGACCTTTAAGCGGGGTGCGGTCGTCCATTTCGCCATGTCGGATTCTGAAATCCAGATGGCGACGAAGCTCGATGGCGACAACACCTTCTTCCTGCCGTTCAACAAGGGCAACGATGGCCATGCTGGCAACCCGGAAGGCGAGTTGAAGGCCGATGGAACCCGTGAGTACCCGGTGGCCTACTTCTGGGAGGCAGTCTGCCAGCCGGATGCCTGGCTGCGCGTCTTCCACAGCTTCGTCTATGTCGAGAAAAAGAATGTCGTCGACCTGAAAGGCAACTGGTCGAAGAAGGAAACACTGATCTTTCCACGTTTCCACCAGTGGTCTGCCGTCAACGAGATGATCTCCGATGCCAAGCAGAACGGCCCCGGCATGGTCTATCTGGCCGACCACAGCGCCGGTTCGGGCAAGACCAGCACGATTTCATGGACGGCCCATGACCTCGTGAAGTTGCGCAGTGACAACGGCGACTCGATCTTCAGCAGCGTCATCATCGTGACTGACCGGAATGTGCTGGACGGCCAGCTTCAGGATGCCGTGAAGCAGATCGACCATCAGTTCGGCGTCATTGCGGCAATCGACCGCCAGAAGTCCTCGAAATCGAAGAGTCAGCAACTGGCCGATGCCCTGTTGGCCGAAACGCCCATCATCGTCGTGACCATCCAGACCTTCCCGTATGCGATGGAAGCCATCGTGACCGACAAGACCCTCAAGGGTAAGAGCTTCGCAGTCATCATCGACGAGGCGCACAACTCTCAAACCGGCACCACGGCAGCCAAGCTCCAGACGGCGCTGGCCATGAGCGGCCAAGGCAAGATGGCTTCGCTGACCGTTGAGGAACTGCTGGAGCAGCTTCAGAAGTCGCGAGCCCGTCCGGACAACATCAGCTACTTCGCTTTCACCGGAACCCCAAAGCACTCCACGTTGATGCTGTTTGGCCGCGTCCCAGACCCCTCGCAGCCGCCATCGAAGGACAATCTGCCGGAAGCCTTCCACAAGTACAAAATGCGGCAGGCCATCGAGGAAGGCTTCATCCTGGATGTCCTCAAAGGCTACGTTCCCTACAAGACCGCTTTCAACCTTGCCAAACAAATCGAGGACAACAAGCGTGTGAGCGGCAAGGCCGCAAAACGAGCTTTGGCGCAATGGATGTCACTGCACCCGACAAACGTCACGCAGAAGGTGCAGTTCATCATCGAGCACTTCAGCAAGAACGTGGCGCACCGGCTGGATGGTAAGGCCAAAGCAATGGTTATCACCAGTTCCCGACCTGCTGCTATCCGCTACAAGAAAGCCTTTGACCGCTATATTGCACAGCACGCTGAATATGGTTACATCCATTCGCTGATCGCCTTCTCGGGCAAGGTGACTGGCAAGCAGGTGATGCATGGCGACGATGAGCAATTCAAGGATGATGTCTTCGTCGTCGATGAGGCCGAGGAATTCACCGAGGAAAGCATGAATCCGGAGGTGAAGGGTCAGGATTTGCGCCTCGCCTTTGATCGCCCGGAGTATCGCGTGATGCTGGTGGCAGACAAGTTCCAGACCGGCTTCGACCAGCCCAAACTGGTAGCCCAGTATGTCGACAAGAAGATCGCCAACGATGTCGAAATCGTTCAGACCTTCTCCCGTCTCAACCGGATGGCACCGGGCAAGGATGAAGTCTTCATCATCGACTTCGTAAATGACCCAGAGAACGTTCGCCGGGCCTTTGCCATGTACGACGATGGGGCGCAGATTGACGACGTGCAAGACCTGAATGTGGTCTATGAGATCAAGGAGCAGCTTGACGGCCAAGGTTTGTATGAAGCCTCAGATCTGGAAGCCTTCAAGGAAGCCCGGTTCAAGACCATTCGTGACATCACGCACGCCCAGGAGCCGCAGCACAAGGCGCTCTACACCGCGACCGATGGCCCCAAGCGCCTCTTCGAGCAACGACTGAAGATGCTGCGCGAAGCCATTGCGACTTGGGAGGCTGCTTTCGATAAGGCGCACAGCCAAGGCGATCAGGCAGGCATGAAGTCGGCAGACCATCACCGGCAAGAACATGCCGAGCAGATCAAGACGTTGATGGCGTTCAAGGCTGGCCTTGGCCGTTTCTGCCGTACCTATGCCTATGTGGCCCAGTTAATCGATTTCGGCGATCCGGAACTGGAGAATTTCGCCGCTTTCGCCAAGTTGCTGCAAAAGCGCCTCGCTGGCGAAACGCCCGAGAGCGTGGATTTGAAGGGATTGGTGCTGACCGGCTTTGACATCAAGGGCAAGGACGATGTACCCGGCGAAGAAGGCGAAACCCCCGTACTCAAGCCCATCGGGCCGGGCGGTGGCAGTGGTGCAGGTGATGCACCTCGGTTCCTTATGGAAATCATCGACAAACTTAATCACTTGTTTGGTGAGGCGACTCCGCTTCGTGACCAAGCTGCTTTCGTGAATCAGATTGCTTCCATCGCTCGTGAGAACGACGTGGTGATGGCGCAGGTTGAAAGCAATACGCGAGATCAGGCGATGAAGGGCAACCTGCCGGGTGCTGTTCAGCAAGGCGTGGTTCGCGCCCTGACCAGCCATCAGAAGCTCGCTACGCTGGTACTGAAGTCGGATCGGCAAGCGATGTCCGCGCTGACCGATGTGATTTACGAACTGATCAGCCAGCAGCGGAACATTGACCTGGACAGCGCCAGTGATTGATCTCCTGAACCTCCCCGGCGTCAAGCCGGTGGATTACTTCTCGCAGAATCGTGGACTCACCGTCGTTGCCGAAGCGCTCGACGGTGATTTGCCATCATGCCCGGACTGCGCCAAAGCCATGTATCGGCATGGCAAGCGATCCAATATCTTTGCCGATACGCCGATGCAGATGCAGCCGGTGCGCCTTGAAATCTTCCGGCCACGCTTCCGATGCGATAGCTGCGGAAAGATGTTCTCTCCTGAATTGACGTTTCTGGATGAGAAGCGCCGGGCAACCAAGCGGCTGGTAGATGCCATCCGGGAACGATGTCTGGACATGACGTTTCATGCGCTGGCTGACCAGACCGGGCTTGCCGTCAATACCATCAAGAACATCGCGCACGATCTGATTGAAGAGCTAGATCGAACGGTGCGGTACGAAACCCCAGTCATCATGGGGATCGACGAAGTAAGCATAGCCGGGAAGTATCGGTGCGTTATCACGAACCTGGCGACGAACAACGTCTATCAGATGTTGGAATTGCGCACCCAGGATCACCTGAAGCCATTCTTCAAGAACCTGCCAGACCGGGAACGGGTGGAATGGGTCTGTACGGACATGTGGCGACCATTCAAGCGTTCATTTGCCCAATACCTTCCCAATGCCCGGCTGGTTATCGACAAATTCCATGTCGTCAAGATGGCCTCCGAAGCACTGGAGGAAGAGCGCAAGAAGTACCAGTCGACCTTGAGCAAGGAAGAACGCGTCCATGTGAAAAAGTCGATTCGCTGGCTTACGCTGAAACGTCCAGGCAATCTGAATGCAGCGGAACAGAAGGCGTTGGCAGTGGTAAGGGAAGCCATCCCTGAATTGGCAAAAGCCTACGACTTCAAGGAAGCCTTCTTTCGGATTTACGACGATCCAGACAAGGTATCGGCGCAGCATGCCTTTGAGGCATGGGAAAACACCTTGCCCGATGGCGAATTGGAGCTATTTCATGGCCTCGCCAAGACAGTGCACAATCATTACGAGGACATCTTTGCCTACTGGGACTCTCCTGGGCGAATCACCAATGCCTACACCGAATGTCTCAATGGCCTAATCAAGCTATCGAACAGACTGGGGCGCGGGTATAGCTACGAAATCATCCGGGCCAAAACACTCTACGCAAAACATGCACGCAAAGTGGGTAGCGGCGTGAGGCTATCGAAGCCCGCCGAATCGAAAGTTCCAACTAAGAGCACTACTGAGACTGTCGAGTACGGGCCTCATATTCCAACCTTGGTGGAGCTTGCCGAGTCAGGAGAGTTGGATTGAAAAATCACCCATTTCCAACCTCAGAATGCATATAGCCGAAACTTCTACTTTGCGTATCTATTCCGCGTAATAGCCGTCCTGGTCGACGGATTCGGGGACCTGGATGCACAGCTCCACCCGGCTGGCGGACTCGCCCCAGTCCAGATGAGCCGTCTTCAGGCCGCGCGGCAGTGCGGGGCAGGCTTCCACCTCCAGGTAGTTATCCCGGGTGACCTGATACTTCAGGCCATGCGCCTTGACGAGACGCCGGAACCGGAGGTAGTCGGGATCGGCCACCCGCCTTCTGGCTGGGGTGAAGAGCCGGGTCATGGTGCGGGACATGTGTCTCATGGGTTGAGCCTCAGTTCTCGGTCGGCACGGGTAGCACGAGCTCGATGGGTTCAAGGTCCTCGGACAGGTAAGTGTCCGGATGAAAATCGTAGGGGGCGTGCTCGGGGCAGCGGCCATCGGCCGCGAAGACCTGCAGCATGCGACCCACAACCTGGGCAGTCTCGCTGTCCTCGAGGCGGACGCATTGCATCTCGGCCGGGAGGACAGTGCCGCCGCGGCGCTGGTGAAGCCTGCAGCTACGGCACTGCTCGGGGGAGGCTTTCAGCACGGCTGGTTGACCGAATTGGCGGTCCGCAGGAAGGTCGCGGCCGGCACCATCTGAGTGAAGGTGCCGTCCTCGTAATCAGGGGTGACGTGCACCTTCTGCTCGATACCGGTGACGAAATCGAGGATTGGGCTCGCGGATTCGAACACCCCACTGTTGAGGGCGGCGAAGGCTGCGTTTTCAGCTTCCTGGGGGTCATCTGTTGCACAGAGAATGAATGCCTTGACGACGATGGCCATGATGAGTCCTAGCGTGTTGCCGGTGCCGGGCACCGTGATTGGGGTTGAATGGGGGTGCGCAGGCGGGCCAGGAGGCGGGCGCTCTCGACCTGGACGTACGAGGCCAGCTTGGGAAAGCGACCGTTCAATTGGCGCCACTCCGGTTGGTACCGGCCGCGCAGGCGAAGGAATTCTTCCTCACTACCTGCCGCCTCGAGGGTGCTCATCTGGCTGCGCACGATGCTCTCCGCGCGGCGATGGGCTTCCGATTCGATCCTGGGATAGGAGGGAGCCAAGCGCCGAATACTCCTCACGACAGCAGGCACCGGGACGCTCATGCCAAGCACGACCTCGCGGATGCTCTTGCTGTTGCGGATCTGGCAGAGGGCCACATGGGCGGCACTCTCCAGTTGGCGCAGCTCGTTGTGGATGTAGTGGTTCGCGTTCATGGCTGCCAGATTAGAAAATCGGGCGGCCCGCGTTTGGGAAAAGTAGGGACCGGGACTGTCAGCCGGCCCTGGCGATCCACAATGGACCGCCTAGAGGATCAAGCGGCGCGCTTCAGGGGGGCGACAGGGACTTCGACCAGGTTGGGATCGATCGCTTCGCGCAGGGCCTTGCCTGCCTTGAAGTGGGGGACGTGCTTCCCGGGGACGGCGACCAGGGCGCCGGTCTTCGGATTGCGACCGGTGCGGGGCGGCCGGTAATTGAGATGAAAGCCGCCGAACCCGCGGATCTCGATGCGATCGCCACGGACCAGCGCCTGATGCATGGCGCCAAGGATCTCCTTTACGGAAACCTCGACGTCGGCATGCGACAGGTGAGGGAATCGGCCGGATATCGCCTGGATGATCTCGGTTCTGGTAGCCATCCCGAGATTTTAGCCGAGAGGAGGTCGAAGTCGGAATGCCAGCCGCCTGTCTGGATGGGGGTTGCCAAACGGGTAAAATCCGGATAGGATCGGCGGCAACGGGCTGAGTTCCGCCCACAGGTTTCTGTTCCGGTGCATTCTCACTGGCGTTTTACGGGTTGTCGATATTCAACCTGCTATTTCGGTTTGACGTCTTCTTACGAAGCTTCCGTCTTCCGGACTCTGGCCTGCGGTCGTAGGCCTGAAATTTGACCTGTCCTTGGCATGGACTTACACCAGGTCGATCCTCTGATACTTCGGTATCGGAATTTTTCGATGCGGCTGCATCGGACTCCCCAAAGTTTTTCTATTTGGCTATTTCCTGTTTAGGAATAGGTTCGCTAGACGTTCGTTCGCGTTCGTCTTGAAGATATGTACTGTGCATATCAAGAATGGATTGATCTTCACTACAGATGAAGATCTCCGCTGGATCAAAGCGCGAATAACCCCCCGGGGTTATTCCGCTCCAGCGTTCATCCTTCCTCGTCGGGACACCATCCCGACAGGGATCACGGTGTCCCTCCTTTTTGGAGACACTGTGATGAAAGTTATGATGATCGTCTGGATTGCAGCCCTGAGCATCGCTTATCTGGTGGCTGGCCGTTCTTTTGAACAGGCTCTGCTTGCTGGAAAAATCGTCCTCATCGGCTTCGTCCTTGGATTTGTCGGTTCCAAGCTTTCCGCTGCGCTCCATGCGTATCGTGAAGCCAAACCCGCCCTGTCCAACTATCGTCGTTAACCTGCAGCACTAAGACCCTCTCGATTCGTCGAAGGGTCTTTTTTATGCGGCCTGCCAGGCTTCATAAACAAGACCCTTTACTTGGCTGAGTTTTCAGCTCGTCCCTTACGGATTCGGACGTGATCGAAGCCGCTACTCGTCGCCACCTGGCGACATATCCCTGATCGGGGCACCTCCCCGACAGGGGCCATGGTGCCCTTCTTTTGTTGAAGGAGTCTCACCATGAAAGCACGTATCACCCTGTCCCTCCTGTTCGTCCTGCTCGTCGCCAGCACCCCTGCCCGTGCCGACCTGCTGACCGGCCTTCTCGTCGACGCTACCTCGCGTCTTCTGAGCAAGGGCGTTCATGCTGTCGTCGATACGGCCAAGGAAGCCGTGACTCCGAAGGAATCCGAAGAAGATCGCAAGGCGCGCGAAAACGCCGAGATCGAGAAAGCGGCTGACCAGATCCTGGCTCAGTATCCTGAAGAAGAACGCGAAGCTCGCAAGCCGGACGTCATGATGCGCCTCACCAAGGTCTATGCGCAGTACAAGACCATGGATGCGCGTCAGGCCGCCGTCCGCGCCGAACAGAACAGCATTGGCAACGTCGTCGCCGAAACGGTCTCGGGCTCCGCCTCGAGCTTTCTCAGCAATCGCATGGCTCTCGATAGCGCAGCTCGTTCTGCCTTCGCGCGCTGGCGGTAACGATGGTCTGCCCGCTGTACCCGGCAGTCCTTCTCCCTGACCACTGGTTGGGGAGCTTTTCAGAGTGGCTTCGTCGAGGCCCCTGCGAAAAGCTAAAGGTTTTTTCGGGTGACCGAGAACGCTTACAGCTCTGCGTTATGAGCTGCTGCCCTCACTGCTGTCTGGTGAGGTTCCCCTAGTCGGGCCCATCTCCCGACAGGGGGCATGGTGCCCTTTTTATGAGGTGTGCCATGTCCATACGTTTTGCGGATATTGACAAGAAGGAAGTGAAGGCCAAGGCCAATGGCATCTGGGATCGAATCGCCTCGCAGTTGGCGCCATCGATTCTGCCCGCCATTGATCATCCTGGTCTGGTGCATATCGACTGCATGATGCATGGAGGTAACGGTGACTTCCGGGTCTATCGTGACTTCCTGGACTCGGGCGGCGGTGTCTGCACCTGTGGCAACTGGCCCGACGGTATCGCACTGATCGGCGCGGTCAATGACTGGACGTTCAAGGACGCCCTGTCCGAGATCGGACGTCTTGTCCTTGGTGACAAGCCCCAGTTGCAGCCTGTCCGTCGTGAAGCACGTCGTCGTGACACAGCCAAGGAAGACGCAGCCATCCGGCAGCGGCTCACCGCGTTGTGGAGCAACGGCATCTCCTTCCGGAGTGCTGAAGCGAGGACGGCCTGGATGTACCTGGTCGGCCGCGGCCTGAAGATTCCCCGGAATCTCCAGTCCGTGCGCTTTCATCCTTCGATGGCCTTCTATGAGAAGGGTCAGCTTGTCGGGCATTTCCCCGGCATGATGGCCTGCGTTTCGGCTCCGGACGGTACTCCAGTGACCATCCACCGGACGTTCCTCACGGAAGACGGCCACAAAGCTCCTGTCGAGTCACCGAAGAAGCTGTGCCCCCATGCGAGCAACCGCCCGCTGCAAGGTGCTGCGATTCGACTGTTCCCGGCAACGGACACCCTCGCGGTGGCCGAAGGGATCGAGACTGCTTTGGCTGTTACGGAAATGACCGGCATTCCTTGCTGGGCAACCGTCACAGCCGGCCTGATGGCGGAATTCGTTCCTCCACCGGGCATCAAGCGCGTCACGATCTACGCTGACAAAGACAGTCCGAGCAAATTCCACCCGAAAGGACACGGGCAGGAAGCTGCGACGATGTTGGCTGAGCGTCTGTGGAAAAGCGGTATCCAGGCTGGCGTTGAGTTGCCTCCGATCGACATTCCCGACGGCAAGAAGGGAATCGATTGGCTGGACATTCACGTTGGCGTAAGCGCGCTGCAGAAAGCAGCCGCTTGAGAAGAACCCTGTTTCACCTTTCTCCCCGCTTGCCGGGGAGTTTTCCAGATGGCCCGCGCGGCGGACCATCCGGAAAGCTGATGCATTGCTTACTTCTTGCCCTTCTTGGGGGCGGCGACGGCGCTCTTGAAGCTGGCGCCGGCGGTGAACTTCGGGACGGTGGTTGCAGCGATCTTGATCTTCTCGCCAGTCTTCGGGTTCTTGCCTTCACGGGCCGCGCGGGCGGAAGACTTGAAAGTGCCGAAGCCCACCAGGGTCACGGCGTCGCCGGCGGCAACGGCCTTGGTGATCGTGTCGACAGCGGTGTCCAGGGCACGGGCGGCCGCAGCCTTGGAGATTTCAGCGCCGGCGGCGATGGCATCGACGAGTTCGGATTTATTCATTGGTCAATACTCCAAATGGTTGAAATTGAGGGGAGATAAGTCCTCAACGGCCAATAGTACCCCGCAAGCATGCGGGTTTCAGGTTTTCTCGGGTGTCCGAGGACGCTTACTGGTCTGCGTTACGACCAGCTCCTGGCGAGTAGCACTATCGCCTTTCCCTTGTGGGGCCACATTCCCCACTGGGGAGCATGGGCCCCTGTTTATCGGAGGTGTCCCATGTTTGGTAACAAATCTGCAGTTCTCAAAAACATCCTGCGTCCGGAAACGGTCGTTGCGTTGGAAAACGTCTCCTTCACCATGCGCGCGGAAGCGTTGCCTGGGGTCCTGGAGGCGTCGGAAAGCATTGACGAGGTGCTTCTGACGGGCGACAACCCTGACGAGGAAACCATCGATGTTGCCCGCACCATGCGTTGCACCCCGGACACGGAGGAGCGCATGGTGGTCTTAGAGCGATACGTCGTCGCCGGCGGCCTGGTCTACGATCAGGATTCGGAGCATCTGAATCCCTGTGAGCCTGGCTCTGCCAACGGCAACATCTATCACGCCAGCACCCGGCGTGGTGATGCCGACGAGCAGCGCAGCTACTACGCTGCGTTGGGTCTGGATAGCGATGGCAACAAGGATTTCAACTGCCAGCCTGTCTGCGACCGTATCGTGAAGCGAGTGATGAAGGGGGTTGGTAACGACCTCTCGACATTCACCCGCTTGCTGCACCGGCTTCGTGCCACCGGCCGTCCCGTATCGAAGGCTTCCCTGGAAAGCGTGATTCAGTTCGCGATCAACCAGGAAGGCTGGAGCTACGCGCTCGACTATCTAGCGGATTCCCTCTGGGGCGTCTCTTACTGGAATCGAATGGACGGCAAGCTGCAGGATGCACTTCAGCCCCTGGCGGACCTCTTTTCCGAGTCGGAAGCGGAGGAATGCTGGGACGAGGCGTATGCAGCTGGCGAAGTGGGCAACCCCTTGGCCATTCCCCTCGACATCTATGAGCACGGCGGCATCGCCTACTCAGTGACCGGGACCGGAATGAACTGCCGCTGGGACACGTCCCGCGCCGCCGCGGTGTGGGTGCCTGATGAGGATGCCATCGACAATATCCGGTCGAATGTGCTGTCCGAACTTGGCATCGGCCAGGTCGCCTGGTTTGGCGCCCTCGGCAGCGAAACCGATCCGCTGCACGCCCGCTACACACTCGATGGCTCGACCTGGGTGGGTGAAGGCGAAGGCTGGAAGTGGCGTGAAGCTCTGGACAAGCTCGTCGCTGCGAGCACCAAGGCGATCGACCGCAAAGAGCTGGACTCCCTGATGTACGCCAAGGCGGTTGAATACTGCAAGGGCGTCCTCGAGGAGTACAACGACTGGCGAAACGGCAACGTCTACGGCGTCGTCTGCTACGTCATCGACCGCTCGACCGGCCGGGTCATCAAGGATGAGGAAGACGAATGCTGGGGATACCTCGGCAGCCAGTACGCTGAAGAAGAGCTCGACGCGCTCGTGCTCTCCAAGGCCCTGGAATACGGTCAGACCGTCCATTAAGGACTCGTTCCTTACCCATCTTCGGATGGGTTTTCTTGAGCGCCCTGGGCCACCAGGTCGTTGAAGAAAACCCAAGGTTTTGTCTCGTGAGAGACCAACGCCAACGATCCTGCGTAATGGATCGCTTCATCTCCTGGCCGACGGGCCTTGAGGTAATCCAACCCTGCGGGGGTACGCTCCCGACAGGGACGTGCTGCCCGCAAAAATCCTTGCAAGGAGTTTTGCCATGAAACAAGCAGCACAAATGGAAGAAAGCATCGTCAGCAGCGTCAATGAGAGCCGCTTCCTCGAGCATTTGCGGACGCTGTTCTCGACCTCGACGACCGTTCTTGCGGAAGCTTTGCAGAACGGCCGGCGGGCTGGTGCAAGCCAGATCGACTTCGACTACGACGCCTCGACCTCCACCCTGACCATCACGGACAACGGCTGCGGCATCGCCGACTTCCGTGCCCTGATCACGGTGGCTGAGAGCGGCTGGTCTGAGGAGACGATGGCCAGCGAAAAGCCCTTCGGCATTGGTTTCTTCAGCGTCAGCTTTGCTGCCGAAACCATCGTCGTCGAAAGCCGCGGCCGCCAGATCTCGTTCTCTTCCGAGGACCTGATCGCCAAGCGTCAAATCGCAGTACAACCCTCCAGCTTCATCGGAGGCACCAGGATCTCCCTGATCAAGTGCAAGCTCGATCAGCAGAAGATTCGCAACGCGTTGGGCAATTACGCGAAGGGCTTCGCCACTCCGGTCTTCTGGATGGGCGAGGAACTGGAGCGGCCCCACGCGCAGGCCAACCTGAAGGGAGCATCGACGCCGATCGGCTTCGTGCATGTTCCCGGCATCCACAGCGACGCACCCATCGCCTTCGAAGGTCTTGGCGTGGTGTATTGCCAGGGGCTGCCGGTCACCGTTCAGGGATTCACGCAGCACTATCACGGGGACAAGAAGCCGCACCCCATCGTGCATGTGGATCACCTGGTCTATACGCCCCGGATGCCGGACAGGGATTCCCTGATCGACTCCGAGAAGGCTGCCAAGGACTTCTATGCCGTTCTGAAGGGTCTTTGGAGGGAGCACATTCTTGCCAAGAAGGCCGAGATGTCTGCCGTCGATTTCGTGGAGACCTACTGGGACGCCGCGAAGAAGGCCGACTTCCTGACCGTCATGGGGGATGTTCCCGTCCTGCCGAAGCGCATGGTCGAGTACGTTGCCGAAACGCCAGTTCTGCGGCGTGATGGCGACTGCTACATGTACCGCTACAAGGAGCATGTGACGCTGGAGCAGGTTCAGTCGGGTGAGGTGCAGTTGTGCAAGGACTTCGACGAAGAAGGCGGTGGTTCTGACTTCGCCAAGTTGATGTTCGCCATGAAGGCCAACCTGCTGTTCGTCCAGTACGGACTGCCGGAAAACCACTGGGCTCACCCCTTCCTCCGTGACATTGCGGAAGAGGAGGTCAAGATCGGTGGCAAGGTCGTCGCCAGCGAGCATTTCAGCGGTGGTTGGTGCGAAGGCATGGCCAAGCTGGTGAAGGACCTGGCAGTAACGATGGGCGGCAAGACTGTGCTCCTCGACGAACCGCTCTGTGTGGGTTCGGAGGCCTGGAGCGGTACTGCTGCTTTCCTGGTCCCGCTGCATATCGCCAAGAACGGTGGAAGCGCCGGTTACGTGTTGCGTCAGCTCTCGACCTATGTCGATGGCAACGACTACTACTGCGAAACCGACTTCAACCTGGACAGCGATCGCTTTGACGATCTGGTTGCGATCCTTGCTGGTGAGCCCGGTACCGAGACCGTTGAAAAATGCCTCGAAAACGCCGGCGCCCGTCGCAAGACCAACCTGCGCAACAAGTCGTTCCTCGTGTCGTTCGACGGGGAAGGCAACATCGTGGTCACCGAAGCTCAAGCGCAAGCCTAAGCCGGTCCACTTCTGACTTCCCTCCGGGGAAGTCTTTCTTGAGCGTCCTGCAAGGACAGGCTGTTCAAGAAAGATTCGATTTCTCCCGTGTTGGGAAAACGCCTACGAGTCTGCGTTATGACTCGCTTCACTCCAGTCCTCGGACTGGTTCTTCAATTGCCCCGGGGGCCGCCTCCGGCGGTGAACTCCTGGGCATGTGCTTAGGAGACTCACCATGGTTGTTGAAGTCGCAATTGCTGACCCCGCTGTTCAATCCTCGATCATTTCCGCCATCGGCGGCATCGTTGCGGCCGCTATCGCCGCGATCGCTGCTGCTGTCATCGGAAAGCAGATCGCCGGCAGGAAGAAGCTCCAGACCGCGCTGCAGGATGCGGTCGACGATATCGAGTTCCTTCTGGCCGTCGAGAACGAGCACTGCAACCTCCACAAGGAGGTGAGCGAGGAATCGTTCAAGCAGCGTGTTCGCCAGGCTGTCCGTGACCAAGGTCTGGAATGGTCTGGTCGTTTCACCCCGGGTCGCGTCCGTTCGATGTCGATCCTGAAAGGGGACTGAGATGAGCTACGAAAAGAGTGTCGCCACCTACCGGCGCTTGTGCGATGAGCACCAGCACGATCCAGGTGCAATGAAGCTGATCCATACGTTCGGCCAGGAGATCACCCACATGCGCCTCATGGACCTGTTTTCCGCTTCCCTCGAGGCCTATCTGGCAACCGAGAAGGCGAAGCAGTCATCCCTGGGGTGCGCGTGATGCCTCCTTGTCCCTTACTCATCGAGTAGGGGGCTTTTTCAAGTGCTTGGCCTCGAGCCCTTGAACAAGCACTACCGATTTCGTTCCGTGAGGAGCAAACGTCCGCAGCCAAACGATAGAGGCTGATTTTCATCATGTGCCGCAAGGTGCATGGTCGCCAACCCTGCCAGGGATCATTCCTGCCAGGGTTGATCCTTGGTCCGATCCATGAAAGGAGCATTAGCCATGCAGACGGAACACAACCGTCAGCAGAAGCGACAGCGCCTGCTTCGTGAGATAGGCCATTTCGAACAGCAATGTGAGAAATACCTAGATCAGACCGACTCGCAGCGGAAACGCTGCTACACCATCGCCAAGCGGTGCCTCAAGCGCCGCCGTGATGACCTCGCTAAGCTCGAAACCCGGGCCTAGCTGTTTCAACTAACCGCCCGTGTGGGGAATGCCGACATCCCCACCGGGGGTGCATGTGCACTTCTCCCGCGGGTTTTTTTAACCCCAAAGGAGAACGCGTATGCAAAACCAAAATCAAAACCAAAAGCAGACCCAAAACAACAGCCAGCAACACAAGAAGAGCATCTGGACCCCCGTGGTTCATTTCGCCGCCCACACCTTCGTGGGTAGCCTCTTGTTTGTCATTGTCGGTGCCCCGGCTGTTGGTCTTTCTATGTTGGTGCATGCTCTTGAAGCAGCCCACCTCGATGGCTTCACCGTCGAAGTGCTGGCCTTTCTTGAACATGCTATCCTGCTCGCCGACGCAGGGCTGTTTCTGACCTACTTGGTCGTGACTGCCATCAAGTCCGTGAAGGAGATGTGGAAATGAAAATGGCTGGTTTCGTGAACGAGTTTCTAAGTGCTGCCAGTGAAGGACCGCGGATTTATTTCGCACCGATCGTTGGCGCCTTACGAGCTGTCAGGTCTGAGTTAAATCCTTCGGGAACTCGGGCGTTCATGAAGTCAAGCGTGGAAATTTCCGTTACGCCAGCAAGGAAGCGGAAACGCTAAGGTATATGAGTAAAAAGGGATCGAATTTCGATCCCTTTTTTTTTACCACTAATAGACCCCATAGAAACTCATATAACGGGGATTTTTCGCGTAATACGCGAAAGCTGAATAGCCGCAATCCCGTCCCAACCTCGTGCGATCAAGTACAAGCAAGGGCTTCCAGTGCAATGCTGGGAGAAATTCTCATCATCTGCCGAAATTTCGCGTTATGCGCGAAAAATGCTCACATTACGCGATTCAAGAGGTCGGCAGAAAACCAAAATCTTCACGATACAGACTTAACGCATCCATCCAGCACTTGCCAGTATTCAGGCAATCGCAAGAGTCAAATGCCCAACTGGATCACTGGCAGGCCTCACCGTGATTTCGATGTCGTAACCGAGGCGATTTAGGCAATCCATCAATTTGCGCTCGGATAGGTTCTCGAACTCACCGCGTAAAAGGCCGGAAACTTTGGGCTGAGAGATACCCATTCGCCGCCCGGCCTCCTCTTGGCTGAGTTCGAGCTTGCGTATGGCACGGGTGATTTCAATCACCAGGCCGGACTTGATTTTGAGTTTGTCGGCGTCGGGCAGACCCAGATCGGCAAAGACGTTGCCGGAGCTGGTTTCGACTTCAATGCCTTCAATGATGCGTTTCGCCATTTCTCAACTCCTTGGCCAGCACCTCGGCGACCTTCAGCCTGGCGCGAATAATTTCCATATCCTCTTTCGGCGTTGCGATCCCTCGCTTGCTCTTCTTCTGGAAGCAGTGGAGGACGAACACAACTTCTTCAAATTTGACTGCGTACACAGCCCTATAGGTACCGCCTGCGTCGTTTTCGACCACTTCTAGGACACCGGCGCCACCGAATCCCTTGAGCACCTTTGCCGCTTCGTGCTGGTCCCCATGCTGGGCGAAATCCAGGGCGTGGCCGAAGAACTTCCTTACCTCTATGGGCAAGGCCATCAAATCCTTCTTGCTGCTGCCAATCCAGATGATCGGTTTGTTCTTCTCTGACATCGGTTGATTATACCAGTTCCGGTATGAGCGGAGATAGCCTACGATCCGCGATTCTTCGCTGCCCAAGAGTGGCGAATCTCTGAAGCACGGGTTCTTCGAAGAGTTCACATATGGGAACTTGCTTGAGTGAGGCCATGAGGAACCTTCCTTCCTCTGTGGTTGCGAAACGTCGGTATCTTTCTATGTCACGAAGGTTGTTTGGGCTTGGATTTTCTGCCCAGCTTTTGCCGTGCTTTGCTCCTCGCACGTTCTGTGGACCATGCTGCAATGCGATCTGCATAGCAATAATGACCTCTGCCCGCTCGTGCGCACAGTCAGTGCGTATCTGGTAGTCCGTTAGCTGATAAATAGTCTCAATTGAGATTGGGCAACACTCACGTGTCGCGATGGCACCGCCTCGAGAAAAATGGGATCGCATTCTTCGCTCGATGCTCTTTGTAGAGCCAACATACCAACGACCACCTTCAAGACGAAGTACATAGATGTAGTACGTCTCTTGTTTGGCTATGGACATTCCCATTGCGGCGTCTTTGTTAATGAGGTTGTTGTGCACCCGCACCCATCCAATGCCAGTCCAATAAGTTGGATCTCGTATAGGCAATAGGAGGGAAAACCCTATTTTTTGCCCAAAATTTCTCGACTACTGGCTCTTGGCCCTACTGATGCTGGCCATGACCGCCAACATTTCCCGCTTCAACTCCGCCGCCCTGGCTGGATCAGCCGGTTCCGGAACGTCGCTCCCCGGCTTGAAGACGGATTGCATGGCCAGCGATTCCTCCAGCAACTCGGCCATGCGGACGGTGGCATTGAGAACCGGCAGCCGCGGGTCGCTTGGGGCCAGGTAGCCGGCGCGAAGCGTCTTCAGCACCTCAGCCATTCGCGGGGCAAAGACGCTCCGGCTGCGCTTATCGCTCTCCCGGACGGAGATCTTGCCGGCGGCGACATCCCTCTCTTCCTGCTCGAGCGCCGCCATCAACGCGGCGAACTGATTCATGCCGTCCGCGACGGTCGCTGAACCATGGATCGTCCGGCCTACATCGACCTTGGCCGCCGGCGCCAGTTGGACCAGGCCGAACGCGATCAGCCCGGCGAGCAGGGCCCCAACGGCTCCCCGTTGGAAGCGGAGTCTGCTGAAGGCCTCCATATTCAGGCGCTCGGGAAGGATGAATGCCAGCGCCGAGCCGGCGACCAGGCCGCCGATGTGCGCTGCCGTGTCGATTCCGTCCTTCGTGAAGCTCTGGACCAGCGAGTAGGTGATGAAGAAGCTCAGGCTGGCGATCATCTGCTTGCTAAATGACTTCGGCAGGTTCTTCCGGTGCTGGAAGATGGCCACGAACAGGGCGCCGGTCACGCCGAAGATCGCGCCGGATGCGCCGACCGCGACAGTGGTCTGCGATGCGAAGTGGAGACTGAGCGCACTCCCGACAATCCCCGATCCGAAGTAGATGAGGCCGAAGAGGCGATGGCCATAGATCCGTTCGACGATCAGGCCGGCGCTGACCAGGGCGGCCATGTTGATGACCAGGTGGAAGACATTGCCGTGGAGGAACATCGACGACAGAAGCCGCCATGCCTGTCCGTCCTGGACCGCCGAAGTAGCGTTTGCGCCCCACTCGTAGAGCATGGGGATCGGCGAGCCCAGAATCTTGGCGCCGGCGGCAACCATGGCGATCCAGACAATGACGTTGGTCACGACCAGGAAGGAGGTCACCCAGGGCGTCGGCGCGAGCGCCCGGATCCCTTCCATGAATTCGCGGACTTCCCGGACGGGATTTCTGATGTCGATGCCGGACAGGCCCTCCCGGCTCCGAAGAAACTGGCCGATCGTCTCGGCGAGCTTGTCCTGAGCCGCAGCATCGAGGCCCGCAAGCGATATGGTCGGTCGGGAGGGGTTGGCTCTGGTCAGGAAGTGTTTCTTGTCAGGCAGGCCGAGATCCGGCGACAACTCGAAAACAAGGCACGGCTGCTCATGGATCGCTTGGATAGACATGCCGCGGATCGAGCTCCAGGGGAGTTTCTTGCTCGGGCCGGACAGCATAGGGGACTCGATGCCGTCGTCGGTCAGCTTTACCACCAGCTGCCCCGGGCGGAACTGGCGCAAGAGGAAGTAATCGACCAGTCCGACGAGGATTAGGAAGACCACCGCCATGCCGGCGATCCCTGGCCCGTTGTGGCTGGCTCGCAACGCCGAAATGGCGAAGCCGATTACCGAGAAGCCCCAGAGGAGCATGCGAGACTTGAAAGCCTCACTTCGGTTTGACGAATAGAAGGATTCGACCCCGAATTGGATCGCTTGAGATTGGCTGTCCACAGTAACTCCCGATAGGCCTATAGGCGACTCGCCCGGCAATAACGGGCGGTACTGCCATTTTCAGTGCCGGGATTTACCGCAGCAATCGTGAAAAGCAGCCGAAAAAGGGCCTTTGGGTGAAGAATTGGACGATTCGGCTATGCAAACCTGGGCAGACGACCCTTTACGCCGGACGAGTGCCCCGGCAGGAGGGATAGCGGGAGCATCCCCAGAAATCCGATCCGGCCATCGCGCCGCGCGTCGCGGAGCGCAGTACCATGCCGGAGCCGCAGGTAGGGCAGGAGGGCGTCCCGCGCGGACCGTCTTCCTCGCCACCATCATCGAGCGTCTGCTGCACCAGGCGCAGCATCAGGTCGGTCGACACCAACTCAATCGAGCGGCCCTCGGCAAACTTCTGGGCGTCCTTCGTGAAGTCCCCGGAGGCCACCACGAAGCCACCCACGGCCCCTTCCGCCGACATCACCCCGAACAATTCCCGCACCACATTCACGCCGACCTTCGCGGACTTCCACTGCTTGCACTGGACGAGGTATTTGTCTTTGCCCTGCCACATCTGCAGATCGATTCCGCCGTCGGCGCCGTTGCCGCCGCGGCGCTCCACCGTGAAGCCCTTCCGGCGAAACACCTCCGCCGTCAGAATCTCGAAGTCGCTCCAGGAGATGGCCTCGAGCGCGGAGCGATCGCCGCCCGCCGCGACGTCTGCATGGAGCTTCGCTTGTCGGCGCTGCCGCAGGAACGAGAAGAAAGCGCCCAGGATGAAGACGCCCGGGACGATGAACTGAAGGAAGAGGCCGATGACCCGGATGAGCTGGCGGCCGGTGTGGTTGGCCAGGTCATTCACAGCTCCTGGTTGGGTCACCGGCATGTTGGCGAGATAGTGGAATCCGAAGTATCCGGCCACAGCGATGACCAGGCTGAGTTTCCAGGGAAGGGAGGCAGCGATATCGAACATGTCGTCGAGTAAACCGGAGCGGCGTGCCATGATGCGTTGGTCCTTATGTCAGATGCGTGAATAGTGGTAGCTTTCGCGCGGCGGCACAAGCCACTGAGCCGTCAACCAGCAGAGAATCAGCGCGAGAATGCAAGGAATGATCGATGTCGGTTCCCGCATGACGTATTTCACGAAGCGGGGCAGGTACAGATTCGGCACGGCCTCATGCTGGAGCCAAAGTAGGAACCCGGTCGAGGCGGCCAGGCATCCCTGACCGACCGCGGTCAGCCACTTCCGCTGGATGAGGGCGGTGAAGGCGCGCAGATCGAACAGGATGGTGAGCAGTACCAGATAGGCGACCAGCAGGAAGGGAAGCCCTTCGCTGATGAACGAGGATCCGATCTTGTTGGTGTCGAACCACCGGGGGAGATGCTTGACTGGCTCGAGCATCTTCTGGAGTTCGGTTCGGGCATCCTCGCGCACCTCCTGGGCGCGTCCGGTCTTCGAGTCAGCCCGGCGGGAAGCATCCACCTTGCCGGGGCTGATCGTCTTGGTGATCAGCAGCTCGAAGGCAAAGGGCTCGCCCGCGCTGGCCGGATAGACGACCCCGAGCGTCTTGCTGGAATAGGGCTTCAACTCGAAGCTCGCCGGCCAGGTCCTGTCCGACGCGGTGTTGATCTGGCGGGTGAGATCGACAGTCGCCGAGACGGTCAGCGGTCCATCATTGACCGCCAGGATGCCTTCGCCGCCGTCCAGCTTGATCCGTTCGACCGAGAAGGGGTAATCCCCGGCGTGGGCCGCCGCCGTCATGATGAGGAGAAAAATCAGGCGGAGCAGGGGAAGGAGGGCGATGATCATTTCTTGGTCCAGACTTCAACAAAACGACGCTCGAATATCTTCGAGACGAGCCAGGCGACGTTGCCGGCAATGACGACCGCGACAGACAGCCCGACGACCTTCCACCCGTGTTCATGCTGCAGTACAACGGCCCAGCCGCCTTCCAGATCGACGGAATGGAAGAACTTCAGGAGCATCGGGAGGTTGCCAGCGAGCAGGATGAAATAGAGCAGCCAGCAGCAGGCAAAGCCGAGAGCGGCCACCGTGGCTTGATAGAGTTTCCCGGACAGACGCATAGCTCAGGACCTCTCGTCGGTATCGAACCGACGCCGGCGGGCGGCTATGATGAACGCCAGAACGCCCAGGGCGAGCCACAAGCTCAAGGCGGGCTCTTCCAGGGTGTAGGGAGGAAAGCCGCCGTAGGCGTCGGCGCTTGCCGCAAAGAGCGCCAGGACGGACATGAGGAAGAATCGGGCAGGCATGGCCGTCCTTACTGGATGACGTAGGCAGGGTGCGCGACCTCGCCGGATATGCGGTCCTTGCCGACCAGGGTGGGCTGAATCCACACCGGGCGACGAAGGGAGTGCTGAGGGCCATAGGCCTGGGCGCGGAAATGGCCGCGGCGGATGTGGGGGCGGACGACGCTCCCGCCGTGCCCGCCGGCCAGATCATCCGGTAACTCGGCCGGTCCCACTACGATCCGGTCATACAGCCGTGCCGCCTGGCGTTGCGCCTTTTCCCGCTTCGCCGGCGACTTCAAGCCATTGATGCGGCGCCGGGCCTCGGAACCTTCCTTGACCGGCCGCTGGCGGGCGTCCTTGGTGCCCAGATACACCAGCACCTTTGCAACATGCTCCACGACCGGACGGAATGCGTGCTTGTTCGGGAAATTGCTCTGGGCAGCGTAGTAATCCACCACGTCCTGCACGACATCGGAAATCGGCTTCTCTTCGTCGTCGATGGGCAGGCCCATGTGGACGAAGCAGTCGTCGAGGGCGGTGCTTTTTCCAACCGGGCTGCCGAAGATGATCAGGTCGAACCCCCGGACAAGCTGCCCGTCCTTCGTGGAATGGGACAAGCCGCTCATCACGTAGACGCCCTCGACGATGTGCTCGCCTGAATCCGGGTCGCTGATGGTGACCGGAAACTGTCGGTGCTCACCAAATTCGATGAACACCTCCTCGAAGGGGGGCCTGAACCAAGCGGCCGGGACGTCTGCACCGAAATCCGTGTCCTGGAGCATCTGTTCCAGGGCGTCGGTGGTCTGGAAAGTGCGGACGCGCCCGTAATGGACCATCAGGCGCAGCGCGAGGTCACAGAGAACGTCGTGGCGGCCGAGATAGACGGACCTGGCCAGCAGGGGATAGCACTCCTGCAGCGTGGCGGCGATGTCGAGCCTGGTGCTGCCCGGGTTCTTCACCTGGGCAATGACCTCGGGAGCGAACGACTCCAGGAAGGCAGTTTCATGCTCGAGCATGTCGAAGAGTGCAATCCGCCGGTGATGGGGGAGCGCCTTGAGCCGTTCGTCATTGCTCACCAGGATGGCATCATTCGCCGCCGCCCGGCTGCGCATGAAGTTGTAGCACTTCCGGTGCTGGGCGGGGTTCAGGGAGGCAAAAAAGGCGGAATCTATCATCACGCACCCATTTTCAAGGGAGCCTGAAGGACCGGCAACGCAGGAACGTCGCCCAAAACACCGCCTATCGCGGAGGAATGGTCCTTTTGGGGAGATTTACGGAGGGTTTTGTCCTTCACGGCCAGCTTTTTCCAGCCGGCCGGGATGATGCTGCACACCAGCACGGTCGATCCGTTATGGATGACGTACATCTGATCGGCCAGCGCCTTCTCGGCCACGTCGAACAGGCGGTCCTCGCCGTTCGGGATGATGACCCGGATGGCTGGGTCACGGATCTCACCGGGCAACATAACGGCCCCCCTCGTGGCGAATCATCTGCCGGTTCTCCATGGCGCCCAAGGTGCGCTGGAGCATCCGGCGCGGCCAGCCGGTGGCTTGTTCGATTTCTCGCATACTCATTCCCCAGTTGTCCCGAATCAGCTCGTGGAGGTGGTTGTTGATCTCCTCGGTCATACGGCAGCGGCTTCCTTGATCCAAAGGCCGCCATAGGCGCAGTGCAGTTCGGGGTATCCCGTGTGCTTTTGGGCACTAGCCCGGACTTCCGCCGGCGTGGCCTTGCGGAAGCCCTTGGCCTTCGCCTTGGCCTCGATGGCCGGGTACAGCGGGCTGCTGGTGTAGGCCGAATGGTTCTCGTCAAATTGGTCCATTGGATTCGGACTGTTGTTGTGGATGACGAAGCCCAGTTTGCCTATCAGCGGGTCATATTTCTGAGATAATTTCTAGCGAAACGCGAACACCCAGCGCGTCCGCAAAGGACCGCCAGGTAAGGGTTTAATGGCGATGGAAACTACTTCTTCAATCCGAATCCGCCGCCGGACACAATGCGCGGGGAGTCGGTGACGACCAGGTTGGATCGCTCCTTCAGGGCGGCCGTCGCCGTGGTGAAGTCGCGCTTGTCAGTACGGGTGGCCTTGTAGTCGAGCTGGCCAGCTTTCAAAGCGCCTGCGATCTGAGCCTCGAAGTCCTGGAGGCTCAGGTCCTCATGGTGTTTGTTGCGGTGCTTGACCGCACGGGACAGCGAAAATCGGTTGCCGCAGAGGGGACAGGTGATGCGGACGATGAGCCCGTCATCCTTCGGGCGGTGCGGGATTTTGCGCGAATTCATTGGATCAGTCGGCCGGGGCGTATCCAGAACTCAAGGAGTGAACCAGGTGGATCAGGGCTTCCTTGACCTGGTTTTCGTCGCAGCCCATCAGCACGGCATCCTCCAGGGCGTCCTGGGCGATCTGCCGCAGCTCCTCAAGGTTTTCCCGCATGGTCTTCAGCTTCTCGGTGCAGGCGACCACTGTGCCGTCGGGCCGCACCCATGGCTTCGCCGGCGTGCCGTACAGGTGCTCGGTAAGGGTCGGTTCGCTCATGTGAGCAATGCTACTCTATCTGGCTGGGCCAGCGGCCGGCTAGGCCGCCAACGCCAGTTCGAGCTGGACATTCCGCCGGGGTGCCGGCTTGGCTCCCCAGTTCTGATCTGCTTCCAAAGCCCGGCGAACGGCCTCCACCCGCGGATGGTCGATCAGCAGCACCGGAGGCAGCGCCCGGGCCAGTGCCGCCGCACTGCGGCGCTCGCGCTCGGCTTCGGTCCCCTTGCGAACCGTGTCCATACGGCTCCGCAGCCAGTTCGCATCGGCATTGATCTGGGCGAAGGGATTGCCTTCCCGGAGGGCGTAGATCCGCTCGATCTGCTCCTCGTCGGCCTGGACCCGGCCCAGGATGTGGAAGTCGGCATGCCGGAGCGTCCGGCACTCTTCGATGGACATTGCAGCCCGGTTTGAAGGGACGCCCACGATGAACTTGCGGGTGCCAAGCAAGGCGGCCGCGCGCTCGATCATCTCTTGCCCAGGGAGAATCCCGGCCTGGATCGGGACGATGACCTGGCAGCCTTCGTCGATCAACGCACGGACCTTCGAGGCCCAAGCCTCGAGGACCGCCATGGTGCCGGCCTGGTCCCCCACCTTGTCCGGAGCGACGACATACAGGTTCTCGGGGTGGTCAGTCATGTTGGCCAGCGTCTGGTACCGGGACATGATCTCGCGCCAGTCCATTTCCTCGCCGCTCAAGAAGGCCCCGAAGGCCCCCGAGTCGACAAAGACCTTCCCTCCCCGGTCGAGGTAGCGCGGGATCACCATCACCATAGCCGAAGTGGTCAGCAGGCCGGCGACGACTCCTACCGGGACGCCGGCTTCGATAGCCCCGCGAAGGTCGGATTTGCTGGACATGCCGGAGCGGAAGGGAACGTCGAGCCAGGTCATGAAAAACTCCAAGAAAATGCCAGATTTCCGGGATGCCGAGAACGGCGCAGGAAGCCCGAGGCGATCAGCCGACGGATGTAATCGGCGCCGGACTCGCTCAGACGGCGTGCCTCAGCCCCCATCGAGCGAAGCATGGCCTCCACGTAGTCCGCGCCGGACTCGCCATTCCGCAGCTTGGATAGAGCGCGTTCGTTGGCCACCGACCCATCGGGGGCGAGGAGCAATGTCCGGGGCTTGGAGCGGCCGCGAGGCGTGGCGTTGTGAGCACGGTAAATCGTCCCCACATGGCCCTTCTTCACCAGGTCACCGGTCTTGGAGTAGCGGGGTTCGGGGTCACAGTAACTGACCACGCCGCGGATCGCCGGCAGCGCCTCGCGCAGCACCTTGAAAGCCCGGGCCAAGGTCCAGGTCTCTCCGTTGGCCTCAACCTCATCGAGCAGCACGAAACGACCCAATTCCACGCCCAGAGACGGATGTAGGCCGTCCAGGAGCGCCGGAACCACTGCCTGGGTCATGGGCACGCTGAAGGTGGCGCACCCGGCCAAGATCTCCTTCTGGAATGGCTTCTTCACAAAGAGGCCGGCATTGACCCGGGAAGCCGGGAAAGAGTGGGAGTAGTGGTGTTCCTGGACGAAGGCCTTGGCCGTAGCGGTGTCGATCCGCTGCACGCTGGCATAGCTCGGATTGAAGACCTCGCCGGCGGGCCGCCAACGCTCGCGCCCGTGCCGCCAACGCTGGCACTGGCTGAAGTCGAGGGGGAGGGGCGCTTGAAACATGGTCAGATGCGGAGCGTGGCACGCCGATCCAGCTCAGGAGCCAGCCGGTAGGGGATGAAGCGGGTCGCGCCGGTGGCCGTGTTGATCTGGACGATGCCGCCCTTGGTGTAGTGCATCTGCACGACCGGGGCGCTGGCCACCGAGGGCGCCGGGGGCGGCGCGGTAGGGATGGTCAGGAAGGACAACGGGGTCAAGAACAGAATGGCTGCCAACAGCAGCGGGAAGAGCAGAACAGGCATGGTTTTCTCCTCTGATCAAATCCGGGTGATGAGGTAATCGTCGAAAACCTCGCTGCCCAGCTTGCGGAGCTGGGCCTTCATGGAGGCTTTCGTCGGTCGCCGGCTGGCGTACATGACCACTTGGTAGTCATCGCCGCCGGCGGCGGGGTGGATGCGCGCATTGATGCGGTGGGTGTAGCCCTGAGCCTTCATCTTTGCGTCCTCCTTCTGCTGCTTTTCCTCGGCCTTCTTCTTGGCAACCTCGTACTGTTCGTTGAGGTCGGCGAGGACGCACTTGGAGCAATGCTTTTTTGGATTGTGGGCCTCGTTGCCGGTCCGCTCGAACATCGGGGACTGGCAGCGGGGGCAACGCACGATCGACAGGGAGGCGACCAGCGCATCCACGTCCGCTTCGGTGGCGTCCTCAAAGGACAGCCCTTTCTTGCTGACGATGGTGTGGTCGCCGGTTTCGGCGATATGCACCTGAATCTGGAAAGGGTAGTTCGGGTACATCCAGCAGCAGGGGGAGATCGCCACGGTCAGGGTGGTTTCGGCGTCATGGACGACCGTCTTCGCGAAGTCTTTGGCAAGCATGTGAGGTCCTGTAAATCGGGGGTCAGTAGCGGCGGGGGCGCCACTCGAGGAGTTCGTAATCGCCTTCGGGCTGATAGGAAGGCCACAGGCCGGTATCGCGGCAGCGTTTGAGTTCGTTCAAGGCGCGGCGGAAAAGGCGCTTCCCGTCCTGCAGCATCTCGTCCGGGGCGCCGTAGAGCGCGCAGCCGTAGGGCGCATCTTCCTCAACCGGCAGGAACACGAAATCGAAGTCGCGCTTGAAGACTTGCCGCAGGCCTTCCAGATACGCAGCTGCCTGCAGGTCGTACAAATATCGTTCGCAGGCCCACTTGAAGGCGGACCGAGATGCATCGGTGGTCTTCTTCACGTCGAGGCAGATGCCGGTATCGAAGTCGACACAGAGGCAGTCGGGCCGGATCTTGACCCAGATGCCGGTTTCCTCGTCCTGCCAAATGATGGTGTGCTCGACAAGGCCGGCCCGAAGCAGGGTCGTAGCGGAGGTATGGCGCGCGACGCTCTGGGCAATCCCCTCGATCACGATCATCTGGTCCGGCGTGAGGATCTTCTTGTTGGCGTTCGCCACCTCGAATTCCTTGTATTCCTTCAGCCGCTTGTCCGAGATCGGGGCCACCACATAATCCGAGGCATACAGGTGGGGTTCGAGAAGGCGCGTGTGCACGGCGGTCCCCATGAACATCGCGGGCGTTTCTTTCCTGCTCGTGCCTTGCAGGTAAGCCTGGAAATGGTCGGGGGAGCGAAGGATTTCCTTCAGGCCGGATACAGAGACGCAAGAGCGGTCAGCGTGATAGACGTGGTTGGGGACGTCGGGCCGGCAATGCAGGGTGCCGAACAGCTCCAGCAGGCTGGGCAGCGGTTCGTCGCTGACAGCGGCAAGGGCGAGGGCTTCGGTTTCTGGTGCAGTAGCGGCGTTCATGACGGCCTCCGGGTTTCTCATCTGCCACCAGTTTGCCAACCTGAGATATGCGTTTCTGGATTAGTTGCGCCTGACCATTCCTGACGCTAGACCCCCTTTTTTTGCGCAGTTTTCGCCTTCCGTTAAGGACGCGATTCATCAAGAATCGGCTGCTTGTCGGGATGCCGGGTGAATCCGGCGGCAATGACAAATGGTCATCGGCCATGACGGGCCGTTACAGCAAACCCGGTAGCCCGTCCCTACACTCCCGGCATTAGGAGAAGTCCGTAAATGCCCCAGATCGCAATTCAAGCTGCCAGTTACCTCATTGCTGCTGTCCTGCTGTTCCTGACCCTGCATCTCCACCTAGTACCGGCGTTGTTTGCCGGCCTGCTCGTCTTCGTCATCATCGACAAGATGTCGCCGTGGCTCTCACGCGTGAGCAAAGGCCGGGCATCCCACCTGGCGGCCTCGATCATCGTGGCGGCCGTCGCCGTCCTTCTGGTGAGCCTGGGTGCCGTCGCCCTGATCGGTCTGCTGAAGAACGGGAACACGTCGGGCCTGCCCCAGTTGTGGGAGCATCTGGCGGACATCATCGACGACGCCAACGACATCCTTCCGCCGTGGATCGTGGAGCGCCTGCCATCCTCTGCGGACAGCTTGAGAACCTTGGTCGTGGGCTGGCTCCATGAACATACGGCCGAGCTGCAGGGCATCGGGAAGGAGGTGGCCATCTCCCTGGTACATGTTCTGGTTGGGGGCATCCTCGGCGCCCTGATCGCCGTCACGCGGCAATGCAATCCATCCGACGGCGCTCTGGCGGTTGCGTTGCGGCAGCGGGTTGCCACCTTCGAGCAATCCTTCGAGCAGGTCTTTATCGGGCAGGGCAAGATTTCCTGCGTGAATACCTTCTTCACGGCGATCTACCTGGCCGTCGTGCTGCCGCTGTGTGGCATTCATCTGCCGTTCGTGAAGACGATGCTGGTGATCACCCTCATCGTGTGCTGCCTGCCGGTGATCGGGAACCTGACCTCGAACACCATCATCTTCGTGGTCAGTGCCTCGGTCTCCTTCCCCGCCGCCTTGGGTTCGCTGGCCTTCCTGGTCGCCCTGCACAAGGTCGAGTTCTTCCTGTCGGGACGCATCCTGGGCCATCAGATCAGCGCCAAGACCTGGGAGCTGCTGCTGGCGATGCTGGTCATGGAAACGGCCTTCGGGTTGCCCGGAATTGCCTGCGGCCCCCTCTTTTACGCCTACATGAAGGCTGAACTGCGAGCCGGCAAGCTCGTTTGAACCACAAAATCCAGAATCGCCCCTGGCCGGTCTGATAAGTTCGGGTTGAAAGGAAGCGATATGGACATCAAACAGGCCCCGCAGCGGCCACCGAAGTTAGCGAAGGAGGCCATCCGATGAACGCGCCACAACTTGCAGTCAGCCAGTTTTCGGACGTCTCTCCCGGCACCCTCCAGCAATTCACCACCCTCCTGTTGGAGCGGCTGGCGTCCAGCGAACTGCCTGAGCTGGGCGGCATGATCCGCCTGCATGGCCGGTGGACCGATCCGGGCCGGGCGAGCGGCAAGAGCTACTACGGCGCCAAGATCGTCGATGACGGTGGCGCCCAGGCCAAGGTGGAGATCCTAGCCTCGCTCGTAGCGAGCCGGGGCATTGTCCCCGGGCACATGGTCATTGCGACCGGCCGGCTGGCGGTGCGGTCCACGAACTTCGGCCTCGAGGTGCGCCTGGTGGCCACCGATATCCAGCTGGGGGATCAGGAGCAGGCCGCGAAGACGGAAGGCGCGCAGCAGGGCCGGATGACCATCGATCGCCTGCGCTCGATCCCCATGCGCCGGGTGCCGTTCCCGGACCGGGATTCCGTGTCCGTTACGCTCATCCATTCCAACTCTGCGGCCGCACAGGTGACCCAGGACTGCATGGCCGAGCTTTCCAAGCTAGGCGATGCGGTCGGGGTATTCCCGGTGAAGGTGAATATGCTCGATCCGGTGGCCATCGCCAAGGCGATCCGCGAAGCCAATGCGGACGATATCGTGATGATCATTCGAGGGGGCGGCGACGCCGCGGACTTCGAGGTCTTTGACGATCCACGCGTGGTGACGGCTCTATCCAGCCAGCAGGCACACCGGGTTGTCGGGCTTGGTCACACTGGCAACGCCACGCTGTTGGATTTGGTCGCTGACTTTTCTGCCAACACTCCGGCCCAGGCCGGCGCCTACGTCCGGGAGCGCGTCCAGCAGAGACAGCGTTTACTCGGGGACGCCGGCAAGGATCTCAAGCTCGCCAAGGAACGAATGGACGCACTGGAGAAGGAGCGGAACACGGCCCATGCCCAGCTCCAGACTGCAAGCGAGTTGCTGGCTAAGGCCAAAGGCGGGGTACCGATCTGGGCGGTAGCCGCCGCCTTTGCGATCGGTGCGGCGCTCGCCTACCTGATCCGGGGATAAGGAACCGAAGGCGGTACGGTCTCAGAGGAGATCGTACGCCATCGGCGATATTCCGTAGCTGACGTAGAGAGGGTGTTTCGGGCTGCCGTCGGCGTTCTGACCAAGGCACTGCGGGCTAATGCCGGCGGCCTTTAGCAGCTCTACCACCTCGCGCGCCCGATTCACATGCTCACCATGCGTGCCCCAGGCGCAAACCACCATTCCCGCGTCTTTTACCGCCTCAAGGATAGCCGCGTTGTTTTCCGGCCCCACCGGGTCATCACAGGCATAGAGCCCCTGTGGATCCGTTGAGACCAGGGCGAAGATGTTGACCACCTGGAGCCCGCCGTAGCCCCACGCCATCGCCCTGCGCTGACATCGCTCGACGGTCGGGTCATTCTGGTTCTCGTCCGCGATGGACGGGTTCAACATCAGAAAGACGATAGGCTTCTTCGTTGCATCCCATGTCCGCCAAAGACGGTAGCGATAGGTCTTGCAGGGGGAGAAGACTGCGCCGGTTTGGGTGAAAAGATCAGCAAGCATGCAAAGTAAATTTTCAGGGGAATGCCGACATATTAACCAGCCTTTGCAGCTTTAGTCAGTGCGTGTGCGGTATGCCTGGCGTAGGTGCTCACGGCGCGCCAGTAGGCCGCCATCGGGCCTTTGCGCCGCTTCCAGGCCTTCTCGGCCTCTTCGTTGGCCTCGTTCCGTAGGTCGCGGAACACGGCGGCGATGCGCTTCTTGTCCTCCTCGGGCAAAGCCAGGAGTGCCTTGCCGGAGGGGAGATTCAGGAGTGGGTTGAGATACCCCATAGCGGGTCCTTAAAGGCCGAACAGTTCGGCGATGTGATCCTCGATGGTCCTGGCCGGGCGGAATGCCGCTGTAGAGCGCGCGAGCTTTGCGGCCCGGGCGTTGGCCCAAGTCATGGCAGCCTCGAGGGGAAGAGGGATCAGCATGCAAGGGCCGGGCTTGGGGTAGCAGCCATCGATGCGATGAGTCGCCTTGACGCAGTACCCGCTGCCCTGGGGGGCGACGTGGAACTCAATTTCTTGAGCCACGCCGCGGGTGCTGCGGAGGAGGAAGCGTTGCGATTCCACGCCTCACCTCCAGGTCAGGCAGCGAGGAGGTCCTGTTGCTGGGCGACAGGCTCGCCGCCGGCGCCTGCACCTGCCTCACCAGCCGGCGCCTCCTGGGGGGCGCCATCCGGGGATGCCTCGGGGGCGGCTTCTTTTTCCGTCCCGGCACCGGAGTTCTTCGCGTTGAGTTCGGCCAGCTTCTCAGTGAGGTTGTCCATGCCCTTCAGGCCGAACTTACGGGCGCCCTGCTGCTCGCCGACAGCAGCGATCAGTGCATCGTCCGAGATCCACTCGTCCATGTCCTCGATTTCGTCGGCGAAGTCGCTGTTGGCCAGGCCGGCGCGCAGTGCTTCTTCCATGCCCTCGAGTGACAGACCGGCATCGGCCATAGCCTTCTGGTACTCGTTCGCCTTCTGGATCGCTTCGATCAACTTCATGCCCGGACGAGTCACCAGGTCGGCGAAGTAGATCGGGGTGCGGCAGGACTGGGTGGTCGTCTTGGATTCCATCACCAGCATCATCGGCATGCCGGCGAGGCGTCCGCCGGTCAGGCCGGCCAACTGCGCCAGGCGCGTGCCCAGATAGTTGAGGGAGTTGAAGGACGTGGTGCGCAGGATGAACACGCCCAGCTCGTCCTCTTGGCCCTCGATCTGGAAGTAAGCCCGGCTCATGTTCTTGCAGCGTTGGCGGACACCGTACTCGCAGGCCTCCGGACGCGGGCAGTCGATATCCTTGACGCCTTCCTCGGTGACGCGGCGAGCGGTAACGCCGTTCCCGCAGCAGAGGATACGGCCCTTCTGGGAGTCCCAGGCGCTGAAACTGTTGTGCAGCGTCAGGTTCGGGTCGTTGTAGGCGATCCGGACGGGAATGGCACGCAGCTTGTCCTTGGCGTCGCCTTTCTCCTTGTCCTTCTTCTTGCCAACGATTTCCTTCTGCAGGGGATGTTCGGTCCAGGCCCGGGTCGCACCATCCTGAACCAGAGTGGTCAGGCTGAAGTGGTCGTCCTTCACCGGCAGGGCCTTCCCTTCACCACGAATGACGGTGTGGCCCATCGTGATACGGCCGATCACGGGCTGGGTCAGGGTGATGCCCTTGTTGATGTTGAGTTTCGGGGCGGCGGGGGCGATGGCGATAGCGGTTTCCATGGTGCGGCTCCTCAGAAAATGGTGGTCAGGGCGGCGCGGCTGGCCGGGGATAGGGTGTCAGCGGAGACCCGAGTCCGCGGCGGGGGCGGCGGCGGGGCAGGAGGGGTGGGTTTGGTCGGCTGGGTCAGCATCCGGTCGGACAAGACCTGATAGGCGTCGGCCTGGCTGCGCTTGTCGTCGCGCAGCTTGTCGGCCATCGTTTCAGCGGCGCTGTACGAGACGGCGTTCTTCGTCTTTTCCTGGCCTTGATTCAGGTTCCCGGCCGGGCCGTATTCGGCATAGACCCTGTACTTGCCGGGGGACTCTTCCGAAATGGTGATCCGGTAGTCCTTGTTCTTGCCGGCACTCGAATGATGCATATCGATGCGCCGAATTTGGGTTCCAACGATTGTCGGGCGGGGCATAGTTCATCTCCTGTCCTGATGAACCCATTTTGCCTACCTGCACCTAGCGATTTTGGAAAAAGATTTCCCGTGGAAAGCCTTGAATGGCGGGCATTTCAAGACAATCCATCGAGTCCGTAATAGACGCGAACCTGATCCACGACGGCCGGTGGGTAGAAGTTGGCGTATAGGGACAGGTTGCACCGTGCCAGTCGGATTCCGTCCTCAAGCGAATGGCAGGAGCCCGGGTTGGCATTCAGCAGCTTCTCGCCCAACTGCTCGAGGAGCTTCTGGCCGTGCGGAGAGTTGGTCCGCGCGGCCTCGATGAGCGGGTCATACACCTGGTTGATCATGGCCGCACCCTTCAGGCAGCGAAAAGTTCCAGCTGCATCACGTCTGGATGGGATTGCGCCGCCGCTGCCAGGGCCGCCAGGCGTCCCTCGTCGAGCGCGGGCGGCTCCTTGACCACACTGGGGGCGGTCGCGTGGATGATCACCTCCAGGTCGTCCCACGGGCCAAGGGAGTTGCCGCGGTACACAAGGACTTCCCCCAACTGGAGGTTGTGAATATTGCAGGAGGCGACCGTCTGAATGGCGAACATGCGTGCGCAGTAAGCGTCGAGATCGCAACCGGTCACCGAGAGGCGGAGCAAGCCTTCCGGCCCCTGGGTTGCCAGGATCTCGCTCGCGAAGGCCAGCATCATGACACCCGAACCACAGGCGGGGTCACAGGACCGCACCAGGCCATGGTCTTCCGGCATGGGCCGGCCGACGCTGATCTTCGCCATCATTTCCGCGATCGCCCAGGGCGTGAAGTATTGCCCCAGCTGGGCCCGGCCGCCGCGGCTGGCCAGCTCCATGTACAGCGGCCCGAGCACATCCATGAAGGGCGGCTGCGTGGCCACGATGTCGGCGTATGCGTCGATCGCCTTTCCGATCTGCAGTTGAACATCCTCCGGGACGGGCTGCCATTCAGGCAGGCCCCAGAGGGACATGGTGGCGCTCAGGAAGTAGCCAAACATCTCATGTGGACGATGGCGGTATCCATCGTCGAGCGCCGAGATGAGGGGCTTCAGGTCTTTGGTATCCATGTCGGCAGGTTACGAAAGACGCCGGGCCCGTTTTGAGATAGTTCCCCGTCCACGCTGACATGCAGCCAATCCTGTCCATCCGGGACACGCACTTGACCCGATGACGCCCGATTCGGATAATCGACGCCAAGCCGACCGGCTGAGCTTCGAGCAACTCGAAAAAGTCGATTTCCCCGCAGCACCCGCAGTTCCTTGTTATCGAACCATGCGCATTGGGCGCGCGGTCGCGATAAATGCTCGAGTGACCGTGCAATCGCTATCAGCGAGAAAGATCCAATACCATGGCCAATCTATCCGCCATTTCGTTTCACGCCCGCAAGGGTTTCGTCGCCGCCGGCGTTTCCGCCAAGCTGAGTCACGTCCAAGAGCTGGTCGCCGCCGCCCTGGGCCACAACACGCTTGCCTCCTATCAGACCGCAAGCGAGGACACCGCCCTGGCTGGGGCTGCCCACGTTGTCCTGGACACTGGGCTCCTGGAGGAACGCGCGAGCAAACTGGGCCTGTCCGTTACGCCTCCGCAGCTCCTGGATGTGGTCAGCGCCGCCGCCAAGATCGCCTGCCCGGCCGTCCAGATTCACGCGTCCGTTGAGGACTTCGGGGATGTGCTGCAGGCCGAGCTTGAGTCCGAGGTTGAGTCGGACGATCGCGTTGCCTCCGAAATGGCATCGTGCAACCACGATGGCGTCCGGGACGTTTCCATGCCGGTCGATCCGACCGTATTCACCGATCTCGTCCATGTGGGCCAGGTGCATGGCGCCAGGTCGAAGGGCATGGTCACCATGAATATCGACCCGGAGCGTCCCTACAGCGGACATCAGATCCGTGTGAGGGCAGTGCTCTCGCTGACCCGCTTGGGCCGGCGCTGCTTCGATGATGCAAACGTCGAAGTGACGTCCGCGATGGTGATGGGCGAGGAACCCGAGGCAGTGTCCCTGCAGCAGGCGCTGGCAGACTTCACCGGCCTCGATATCGCGACGGCCGAGGCGCTGTCCGAACTCGATCCGGTTTTGGAGTCCAGTGAGGACGGCATGCCCTACAACTACTTCTACTACTGTGAAGGCCAGCTCCAGCCGGAGGCTGAAGCGGCGGTCCGTGAGCATTACCCCGACCTGGTGGTGATGGTCCCGGCTTGGGTGGTGGACAACGCCTCGTCGCTGTAAGCACAAAAGAAAACTGCCGGTCCCGAATCAACGGGCCGGCAGTTTCATGCAGACGCAGGGATTGTGATCAGACGCAGAGCAAGGAACCCGGAGGACACTGATTTGCCGCAGCTGCCGCAGCTGCTGCCGCTGCATCCTTCCGTTGCTGATACTGCATTTGGCCGCTGGTCAGGGAATCGCCGAGCAGGTTGTCCGGATCATCCTGGCGATGGCGCTGGATCAGGCTCTTGTTTCCACCGAAGTAGTAGCGGACCCCGACGATGGCCATGTCGAAATCCTTGTTGCCCTTGGCGGCGTCGAGGAACAGGGCGAGGCCCGGCAGGGAACGGGAGGGGACCTGCCACTCGGCGGTGATATGGCCGATATTCCGATTGACCGCATGCTCGCCGGAGACGGACACCATCAGGTCCTGAGTGGCGTACCAGCGGGCACCAAGCGAATAGTAGGCACCATCCTTCCAGTCGGAATTCTGGTAGCCGGCGCGGCCGCGCAGGGTGAAGGGGCCGAAGTAGCCTTCCGCTTCAGCGCCATAGCGACGGACATCGAAGTTGTCGTAGCGCAGGGCAGAGGCGGTGAGTCCGACCAGACCGCGCGCCGGATCGCGCCAGAAGGCGTGGGCGCCGAAGCCGCTGAAGTCCTTGCCGTCGGTGCCGCCGAAGGCCGTGTCGAGCTGAAGGCCGAAGCTGTTGCCGATCGGGGCAGCAATGGCGGCTTGGATCGCTTGCCCGCCGTTGTGGTTGTAGTTGCCACCTTCGAGGCTGACTTTGCCGTTGATGGAGGACACCGCCGGGCCGTCGGCATAAGCGGAGAAGGAAAGGGCCGCCAGGGCGGCAACGAGTAGGGAAGTACGGGTTTTCATGGTGGATTTGTTCGCAATTTGTAAATTACAGGTGCCATTGTATCCACACCCATATGGTATTTCTGGAATATGCAATGTTCGGTCAAAAGTCCCGTCGTTGCTGGGCTTGTGGCAAATTGTCAATACCGTTTTTGGGCGTGTTTGCTCAGAAAATAGGCGGCACCGTCTTGAGCTAGGCTGGGTCGACCAACCTTCCCCAACTGGGGTGTTTCCTCCACAGCGTTATCCACAGGTTCTGGGGATAGTTATGAAAGGGAGGTAAAGTCCGTAGGAGGAACAGCAGGGTGTCTTACCAAGACAAGTTCGCTGTCCCCTCTCGGTGCCCGGTAGCTGCATCCCTTGTAGAAGCGCACCAGGTCATCACGGGACAGGGAATCTTTTTCGAGGGGAGCAGGCTCGATGTAGAGAGTCAGGCCCAGCCGGTCGGCGATGGACCCCAGTTCGAGCATGGCGGCCCGCGCCTTGCCCTGGCGGCGCTGTCCTGGATCGACCAGGAGCGCCCGGACGATGGCTTCGCCGGCATCGCCTTCATAGACGCAAACCGCTCCGCGACGGACAGCCAGGTATCGGTGAATGGAAAAGGCCAGCCGAACGCCGTCACGCTCGAAGGTCGGGAAGCGACATCCCGCCCGGTCCTGATAGACACGGGGCGACTCGCGGTTGAGCAACGCCCACCCTGCTTCTGGTAGGGCGAGCGCCAGGGTCACTTCAAGCAGCCTTGAGGACGGGGTGGGCTGGAGCAGGCCGGATAGTGTCCCACGCGGACTTGCTGACCGGGATCGAGGTCACGCGGCCCGAATCGAGGGAGAAGAAGATGCCCGACCACGACACCTGACCGTGCCGCAGCGCCTCGGCCAGCCAAGCATAAATCCAAGTTGCGGCCATGCTGTTGGTCGCCAAGCCTTGTTTCAGGATGCTCTCGCGGGCGGAACAGGAGGGGGCGTTGTTGTCCTCGCCTTCGATGATCTCCGGGTAGAGTTCGGTGACCAACGGCAGGCGCATGGGTTCGTCAGCGATCCGCTTGCCGTACTGGCCGACGATCACCTGTCCGGTGGTCGCCTCGTTCCCGGCGTCGATCCAGTAGATCGTCTGCCAACTTTCGCGCACGAATGCGTCGATCTCGGCCCGAGCCTTTTTGCTATCGACGCAGCCGATGATGAAGTCCACGTTGCCCGAGCGCATGGATTCGCGGGTGAAGCGGGTCGGCTGATCCTTCCAGCGCAGGCCGTGGGCCATGTTGCAGCGATTGACCATGACCGACGCCTTGTTGTGGCCTACGTCGGGCAGGAAGAAGTTTTGGCGGAGGCAGTTGTGTTCGCTCACCGTGTCGTCGTCCCAGACCGTCACATCGAGGCCATGAGGGTGGCCCAAGGCAACCATGCACTTAGAGAGTTGGGCAAGGCGGGGCAGAAGCTGCGATCCGGTGCCGCCGCAGCCGATCACATGGACGACGACCGGGCGATGCAGGATCGAGTCGGGCAGGACATGGACGTTTTCAGTGGTCATTCTCGGCTCCCATTTCGGTGTTATTCGCTATGGGGTCATTATGCAAAATGGAAGTGGCCCATTCTGATAAATCTAGCGACAGGCCGAAGCCGACGAAGCGCATTGTGACCGTGACCTCGGCCTTGTCGAGATTGCCCACCACGAAGGCCAGCTTGGCGTCGTCGGTGCGGTCATCCCGTTCGTCGGTGCCGCTGAAAAAAGCCGGGAGAATGCCGTGGCTGTGCACGTCCACAACGGGCAGGCAACGGGGGGTGGCATCGGGCCGGTGATACCTGATGTGGCCCTCGCTACGGCTGATGATTTCCGGCTCGACGTAGCCCACCGCGCCCTCCACCGGGTCGTAGGTCAGCCATGCGGCGTGTTCGAGGGGCGAAGCCTCCCGCGCCCGCCGGATGAAATGCTGCAAGCCGCCCACTAGGGCGCGACGGTGCAGGTTGATGTTGAACAGGCGAGGGGCAGGCCCGTATGGCAGCGGGATCGGGCTTTCCACGACCTTGAGGATGGCGTGTATCCACGGACGGCGAACCTCGGCGTAGAGGCCGTCGCCAGCGATCAGGAAACGGTGGCTGTCGTCGTTGAGCAGGGTCAGTTCCTCGTAGCGAGGGACCATCACAGTGGGGCAGGCAGCTTGCAGGGTGGCGTCGAGCGGGTTCATGGCGTTATTTGATCCCGTCGAAGTGGTCGATGACGGCCCCAAGGGTCAGTCCCTTGATCGGACGCAGGACGCGCTCGGGGAACTTGCCCTTGAACTTGCCGTTGAGCAGATCAAGGCTGAACTGGTGGATGCCGCCCTTATAGTTGAGGGGCTTCGGGTGGTTCGGATGGCTGAAATTGGATTCCCAAAAAGACTTCTCCCACTTCGCCACGGATTCGGCCAAGGTCGCGTCAGGGAGGGGCATCGAGCCAAGGCAGACCTTCGAGTTATCCCACACGTTCATAAACGGCGCGTGGTACAGCGGCGTGTCCAGCGTCGGGCGGGAATCGCCCTTGACCGCATAGACCCACAGGCTTTGCTCCTTGGCGACGAAGATGAGGCCGGGGGCCGGGGCGGTGCCGCCGCGCTTGCCGACGCTGACGACGCCTTCGGCCTCGCGGCAGTTGAAGAAGTAGGTGCGCGGGCCGGGGCGGCTCCACCAGATAACGTGTTCCAGACCGATGGACAGGACGTTATCGGAGAGGAGGCCAGAGCGGATACGGGCCGACGAAATCAGGCTGGCGCAGACCTCCTTGAGCGAAGTGCTGTCCGCAGGGCGTCCGGCGCGGATCACCGGGGAGGCGTCGGGGGACGGCAGATCGACGGGGTGGATGGTGGCATAGCTGAGATTGCCGTGGTCGCTCCCGTACAGGAGGATGGCGGTCTGCAAACGGACGCTATTGGCGGCGCAATCTTGAACTTCAAAACTCATGGCTGAAAATTCCTTATCTCGTTGAGCGCCGAATCGAGGGCGCTCAGGACAGAACCAGTATGACGAATGGCGGGTAGCGCGTTTGCAATTCCTTCTTCCGTGCAGGCGAACTTCACGCAGCCGACCCAAGGCGGTTCCTCGCCCGACTCGCAGAAGTAGCGGTAGTTGTCATCGAAAATCGCATCAAAGTCGGTTTCGGTGTCCCAACCGCAGACGATGGGCGGCTCATTGGACCAACCGTAACCCTCGTGGGCCGGGGCAAACTGATCGCTCTCGTTTTCGATGGTGAGCAGCCGAGACAGGGCCGACAGGAGCTTCCCGGTTGGATGGGCTGCGTACTGGACGGCGAGGGCGTGGAATTCCTCGTCCGTGATCGACGGGTGGCCCTCCACATGGGTCATGTAGGCCCACTCGGGAACGCCATCGAACATCACGGCGCGGCGAGGAATGTCGGCTTCGTCAGCCTCGTCGCCCCATTCCTCAAGGGCCGTGGTTTCATCGTCCTCGCCTTGCCAGTACAACTGCTGGCACAACTCGAAAGCCCCGCCCGGAGTGTGCGGCATCCCGAAGTGACAGAGCGGGGATTCGAGGACTTTGAGCGCCTTGCGGCCCAAGCCGGGGTGCATGGCCTCGATGGCGGTGAACACCGGCCCGATGGTCATCCATTCGGGTTGCGCGGCATTGATCGCCACGCCGACCAGCGGGGTGCCGTCCTCGGCCACGAACTCCTGTTCCTCGGCCTCGTCGGGCAGGATCAGGCGGGCGAAGGCCGAGAGCAGCTTGTATTCGTAGTCGCCACTGACGGCGCGTTGCCACCCCTTCTCGATCAGCACCCGGATGGCGTTCGCGCTCATGCGGGTCCGGCGCAGACCGGCCAAATCTTCGTCCAGGATCATGCCCATGCGGCTCATGGCGAGGACGAGGCGAAGGTGCCGTTCCCCGGCAGGGGAGAACTCGATGACTGCCGGGACTTCGGGGGCGAGGACGGGGAGGCTCAGAAGCATGGCGGGACCATTTCAGGGGCGGGGGCCATCAGCGGCTTGTGGATGCGGTGATCGGCAGCAGCGAGGCGGGAAACAGCCTTGGCGACCTTGCGCTCGGCCTCACCGTAGACGAGGCCACCGATCCCGCGCTTCTTGGCCTGTACCTTCTTGATGGGGCGCTCCACCATGTCGGTGGTCATGTCGAGCAGGACGCCCTCGACCATTTCCTCGAAATCGCTGCGCTTCATGGCTCTTAGCCCTTCGTACCGACGCCGCGCTTGAACTCGTAAATCACCTGATCGCCCTCGAAGCGCGGCCCTTCGACCGCAGCGTTGAGCAGGTCCGGGTGGATCGCGGAGTAGAACTGCTTCACCTGATCCGGGGTCATGGGGGTGTCGGACGGCGGGGCTTGCAGGGTGCGCCCGTTGTAGAGATAAACCGTTGTGACGGCGGTGGCGGTGAGACTCATGGTTTCAGGCTCCTATAGGTGGGTGCCAAGCCTGTCCTGACGATCAGAACAGTTCGGCGGTGACGGGTTCGGACGAGACAACCGCAGCGGGGGCGGGGGGCGGCTCGACAGGGGCCGGGGCAGCGACGGGGGCTTCCGGGGCGGCTGCGACCGGCACAGGGGCTTCGTCCACCGGAGCCACCACGACAGCAGCTTCGGCGGGGGCGACGGTAGTCACGCTTGCCGCAGCGACCTCGGAGGCCGGGGTTTCTGCCGGGGCGGTGTTCTCGCCACCTTCATCATCCTCGTCATCGTCGCCGCCAGCAGCCGGGGCATCGAGCAGAGAGGGGGTGACCGGGGCCGGGGTAGCGGCCTTGCCGGGGACCGCTTTCGCCGGGGTGGCGGTCTTGGAAGTGGTCGCCGGGGTCGGCTTCTTGTTCTTCTCCGCAGCTTTCTTCTTCGCCTCGTCGGCAGCGGCCTTGGCTTGGGCTTCGGCAGCGGCCAGTGCTTCGGACAGCGATGTGGTGATGGCGGTGCGGGAGGCCAGCCATTGCGTCAGGACGCCCGACAGTTCGTTGTCCAGTTCGTCAGCGGTGCCTTCACAGCGGAAGGGGGTCACGAAGGCGGCATCTTCCTTGTCGTCCTTCTTCACCGGGGAGACATAGACGCCGATCTTGCCGTCCTTGTTGGCCGACAGCAGGATATGGATGCTGCGCTCTTGCAGCAGGGGTTGAAGTGCCTTGAACATTTGGTCAATCTCCTTGATTGGTGCGGGTTACAGAGGTCATTCTGCCAACCCGCACCGGGTATTTTTGGGATAAGTTCTATTCCGAATAGAAATGGTCAGACGCGCAGGGGCATGACCACGGACAGCGGGTATTCCTTGTCCTTCGGGCGCATCGTGATCGCCGTCGCGGTGGCGGAGTAGCCGATGACGGCTTCGTCGCAGACGGAGCGCATGGTGCTGATGGCATCCATCAGGTAATGGATATTGAAGGCCAACTCGAAGGGCTTGTCCGTCGAGGACTCCGATTCCAGTTCGCACAGGCCCGACTCGCCACGGCGCAGGGTCGTGGTGGTCTTGGTGAAGTGCATTTCCACCTTGGTTTTCATCGCGTCCGCCTTTTCCTTGTCGTCGGAGGTCGCGGCCAGCATTTGCAGTGCATTGGCAAAGCGGTCGGTGGATACCGTCACCTTCTCGTTCGTGGATGGGAGGACGCTGCGCCAGTTCGGATAGGTGCCGTCGATGGCCGTGCCGAGCAGCACAGCACCGTTGTCGAAGGTGAATTGAATGTTCTTCGGGCCGAGGGTCAGCGTCACGTTGCCGCCTTGGCCCAACAGCTTCTTCGCCAGCAGGACGGTCTTGCGCTGGACAATGACGTTGCGCGGCTCAAGGGTGTCGGCCCCAAGGATCGGTTCGTGGCTGACGTTCATGCGGTGACCGTCCGTGCTGACGATCCACAGGCCCACCTTGTCCAGCGTGAACAGCGCACCGTTCAGGAAGGGGCGGAGATCGGCGTCCGCCATCGACGAGGAAACGTCGGAGATCATGTCGGCAAGGCGACGGGCGTTCATGGTCACGCTGATGCGGCCTTCACGATCCGGGGTCATGCGCGGGTAGTCGGCGGCGGCATGGGTCGGGAGGCGGAAGCGGCTGCGGCCCGACTTGACCAGCAGGGTGCCTTTCTCTTCCAGACTGATCTCGATGGGCTGCTTTTCCGGCACGGCTTTGACGAGATCGAAGAAACGGCGCACATCGACCGCCAGTTCCCCGGCCTTCTTGACCTCGACGGGCGTCAGGGTCCGGGCCAACATGCCGGTGTCCGAGCAGAGCATCGAGAGTTGGCCTTCGTCGGTGGCTTTGAGCAGCACCGTGCCGAGCATGGGAACGGTCCCGCGCGTATCGGCGGCACCAGCAACGAGGGCGAGGGGGGAAGCGAGGCTTTCCTTGGTAGTCGAAATAATCATGGTCGGTATCTCCTGAGTTGATGGTGGGTACGGCTTTCGCCGCATCGCCATGACCACAGACTACCGATCCGCATGCCCCCTTTTTGAATTAAGTTCGCATGAAAATAGAATGCACGGGGCAAAAAACCAATCCCTACCGGACAGCATGGATTTATTCAGCGTGTTGGGCTTCAGAGGGGGTCTATTGCGTCATAGTTAAAAGGGCGTGAATATTCGCCTCGGATATAAATCACAAAGGACCATCAAGTCCTAACTGCTTTCAAATGAACATGAATTCCCGTTTCTCCCACCGCCTTTGTTGCGGCTTCGCATTGCTGGCGGTTCTACTGGCAGGATGCTCAGATTCTTCATCTCCGGCAAAGGATGAACCCGCCCAAGTGGCCCCTCAATCAAGCCTCCCTGCCGTGAAGCCGCTGTCCCCAATGTTTGCCGCTGCAAAAACTTGCCTGGATTCCTGCGTACAGGTCGCTTACGGACGGGAAGATGACGACCTGCCCACGAAGCTGCCGAGAAAATTCAAGGATTTCTTGAGCGGTGATGAAGCTGCTGCAAGGACGTTCAATGCGCTGGTGAATCAATTCCCGGCTGCGTATTGGCCCCTCGCTACGAAGGGGGCAGCAGAGCGAGAGAACATGGAAATGGAGGGATGGACTGGCTACATCATCAAGTCCGGCGACGACCTCATCCACATCTACGTCCAAGTAGGGTTCCCGCAGCGCGAGTGGACGCCTGGTCCGAATAGACGCCCGCCTGGCAGTCTCACGGTAGGAGTCAGCACCAAGACAAAAGCGATGGCTATCGTCTTTAACGGACAGGAAGACCTCAGCGAGTATCGCTTTGTCGGTGATGAAGCCTTGCTATCTGTGGTCACGGCTTACATGGGGGCGCATGAGGCGGAGACAGAAAGGGCTTTCCTGATCAGTCGCACTCAGCAATCCGAACCGACGGTATTCCCCGTGCCTGCTGCCAAGAAGGATGATGTAGTGCGGCGGCTCACCTATCTGAACGGGCTCATCGAAAACGGCCAGATATTCAACGCCCGGTCGGCGTACTCGGCGGGGGATGATGCACGCCGGACACCTCCGGAAAAACAGTGGTGGTCAGCCGATAGTGGATTCACGCATTGCTTTGAGACTGGAGGCCCTGCCGCCAAACTGGACGAGTTTGTGGGCTTCACCGACAAACCGACCACGAAGGACTATCGTGATGGCGGCGGCAACCTCTACAAGGTGGAAGTCATCAACTACGAGGGACGCGGCCAAGAGCGCGTTTGGACGTATTACCGCACCCAGGCCAAATGCGAAGCAGAACAAGTGAATGCCACTAGGAACCTAGCAGACCGTTATCGGTAAGCAAGGGATCATTTGGCCTTCACTAAGGGAAGCTCATCCCAGGACGTCGTGTAGCGCGGCGACATCCTGTCCCGTCGCATCTGCCACGGATGATGCCGCTTCTCTGCTGCAAGCCGGATCGCGCCACGGCCCCACTTCTGGTTGATCCCGTCCATCAGTGCCATGAGGTTGCCTGCCTTGGCATCCGTACTGGATGGGGGATCGAATAGCGACCCTTGGGACACGCCTTCGGGCTGAATGCCAGAGAGCATGACGCCGGCCTTCTTGTAGGCATAGCCGCGCCGATAAAGTCGTTTGGCGACACGCTGCGCCCACTGCACCAGGACGCGCGTGTCAGAGGTTGATTCGGGGAGCGGTACCGTCATGGACGGGTGGTATTGCGGCTCGTCGGGCTTAAAGGGGTTGGTCTGGAGGAAGACCATGATGGTTGCGGCCAGGCCCTGCTGGCCCCGCAGCTTCTCGGCGGCCCGGCTCATGTAGGTGGCCACCGCATCGAGGAGATCATCCAGTTCATAGACCGGCTCCCCAAAAGACCGGCTGCACATGATCTGCTGCTTGTCCGGTGCGATTTCTTCCAGCGACAGGCAGGACACCCCGTTCAGTTCCCGCACGGTCCGCTCCAGGACTACCGAGAAGCGGGAGCGAATCATCACCGGATCGGCATCGCGCAGGTCCCTCACGGACGAAATGCCCATTTCCTGGAGGCGTGCGTCGATCTTCCGGCCGACGCCCCACACTTCGCCGACCTCGATGCGGCTCAACAGGTCGTCCTGTTCGCTGGCGCTCAAGGCCAGGAGGTTGCAGACGCCATCCTTGCCGGCGAGTCCCTTTTTCGCGCAGTGGTTGGCGAGCTTGGCCTGGGTCTTGGAGGCACCAATCCCGACGCACCCGGGCAGGCCCACCCATTGCAGGACCCGCTCCCGAATCTGGCGCCCATAGTCGGCCAGGTCGAGGTGGCCGAAGCCGTCGAGCGCCAGGAAGCTCTCATCGATGGAATAGACCTCCAGATTGGGGGTGAACTGGCGCAGCACCTGGACGACCCGATCCGAGAGGTCAGCATAGAGTTCGTAGTTGCTGCTGAAGGCGACGATCCCATGCTGGCGGGCCTGCTCCTGCAGCTTGAACCAGGGCGCTCCCATGGGGATGCCCAGCGCCTTCGCCTCGGAACTTCTGGCGACCACGCACCCGTCGTTGTTGGAAAGGACGACGACCGGGCGGTCCTTCAGCCGGGGATTAAACAGCTTCTCGCAGCTCGCATAGAAGTTGTTGTTGTCGAAGAGCCCGAAGATCGGCATGTCACACCGAGAACCGTTTGAATTTCCCGGTGACGACGCCCCAGATGACCAGCTCGGTGCCTTCGCATATCTCCAGGACAGGATAGGCGGTATTCTCAGCCAGCAGCGCAACCCTTCCATTGCGGACATAGAGGCGCTTCACCAGGCGGTCACCGTTCACGAAGGCGACGACGATGTGCCCGTGCCGGGGCTTGATTGACCGGTCGACCACCAGGATGTCCCCGTCGAAGATCTCGGCGCCCTGCATGGAGTCGCCCTGGACGGGGAAGAAGAAGGTCGAGACGGGATTGGGAACCAGGTATTCGTTGATGTCGAGCCGCCGTTCCTCGTAGTCGGCCGCCGGCGACGGGAACCCCGCCGAAACCTTCACGGTGTCGATAGGGAGGGGCTGGGGCCGGGCTAGAGCGTCGGCTTGCGGGTACTCATTCCAGGCGCTGGCCGGGTTGGGGTGGAGAAGCATGATCGACCGATTGGCATTGTTCTACTGTAAGTATATACAGTCATTGCCAAACGCCATAGTGACCAGCGGGGTAGTTCCGCCTTTAGCGGCTCTCTGGATCGATCCGGTGTCGGGGAACGGCAAGCATTTCCGCGAAGAGCATCAGGCTCAGAAGCACCATGGCCCCCATGCTGGCGGAGAACAGAGAGAAGTCCTGCAAGGTCGGCTGCTCCACCAGGCCGGCGACCAGAAATACCGCAGCCAATGCACCCAGCGCCCATTTCCAGGGCCGTTTCAGGCGAACGTCCCGCAGGTCCATGAAGGACGCCGAGACGATTTCCGCTTCCCGTGCCTCCTTGGCCAGCAGCGCCTTGAGGGACAACGGTGGCTCTGTATGGGGGCGGTGGCCTCGCCGGCCGCGATAGGCTACCTCGTCCCTCACCGCCGCGTAGGAGGGGAAGGCCGTTGGCCATCCTTGAACGGTGCCTACCCCGTAGGCAGTCAGAACGGGAAGCGCCCAATCTGGGTGGCGCAGGGGTTCGATTGCGTCCTGGTCGAGCACGGCCCACCATTCTTCCCCATGCGGACCGGGAACCTGGATGAGTTGCAGTCGTTCGGCCGCCGGGTAGTCGTAAGGCGTGGTGAGGGCAGGGTAGTGTGTGGCGCCTTCGGAGCGCAGGAAGGCAACGCGGTTCTTGCCCTCATGCGCCAGGAAAAGGCCAAGGGGGACGATCCAGCATACTTCCGCGCGCTCCAGCCCTTCCGTGCAGGTCAGGAGCTGTTCGACAAGGGCAGCGCGGTCTTCCGGATCGACGTGCGCCGGCTGCCAGCGCCAGCTATGCCCGATGGTCAGTTCGAGGGGGATTAGCCAAAGGGAAGAAGGCCCCAAAGGCTCCCACGGACCGCAGAACGGGAAGATCTCACGGAAGAAGGACGTCCCGTCTTCGCCGTGAGGGAGATCACATTTCCTGGCCAGGTCGCGCTCTACTCGGCCGCCCAAGGCCAATTGATCCGCCAAGTCCTTTGCCGATGCAAGGGAGGCGACGGCTTGGCGCAATTTCTGCGGGATTTCCTCGTCGATGGGCGCCTCGAGTGGCTGGTCAATGCTCTGCATTGGCAACAGCGGCTTGGATCACGCCAGTCAGCTCGGAGCTTTCTCCGTCCTCGTAGGCCGGCCAGGGAATAATGGGACGCTGGAGCGCAAAAGCTCCAAGGACGATCCCGGTGGTCGAGCAGCGATACCGGGCAACTGGTGTGTCCATGCGGACAGCCAGGGGACCGGGGCATGAAATACCGGCCTGCTGCATCATGCGCTCGTCGAACAGGATGCCAACCTTGCCGTCGGGGGCGTCGCCCCAGAACAGCCAGTTCTGCACAACGACGACGCCGGCGTAGGCGGAAAGGACCAGGAGATTTGCCAAGAAGATGCGCCGGAGCGCCATCGCCGTGGACCGTATTGCGGCAACCATCTTCAGGCGGCCGCCTTCATCTCGTCCTTGGTGACATAGGTGGTGCGCTTCGTGCCAGGCACCATGATGGACAGCTTGCCCTTGTTCGGTCCACGTTTGGCAACGCGAAACTGGGCGCCGGTGACTTCCATCACGGTGAAGTCTTCCGGCTTCTTGCCCAGCCATCCGGCGTAATAGAGGCGAAAGTTCTCGGGAACTGCCCCCAATTTTTGAAGCGCCAATTTTCCGTACGGCTGTTCGGCGAAAACGTCGTGTTCCATATCCATGTTGAACCCCTTGTCAGTTGGCGAGGTGTTGGGCCAGCACGATCCACCAAAGGATTGTGCCCATCCCGAACATCCACCCGAGCGTTACCCAGTACATCGCTTTCATTCGTAATCAGCCAACCGTGACGCTGACGCGACTGTTGGCGCTCTTGAGGACTTGATCAGCTTGTTGTCGCGACCGGGCCCGGGCCAGTTCCGCCGGATCGGCTTCATTGATGATGCTCACCGACACGCCCCATTTGCGTCCCTGGGCGCGGTAGAGATTCAGCAGAGCCTCCTCATTGGGTGACAGCATCGCAAAAATGCGGCCATCGAGCGCCTTTACAGCCTCGATGCTTTTCGGGTCGCCTCCATACAGCTCGCCGAGTGCATTGATCGCCGCCGGCGACAGATCACTCAAGTTCTGTTTGGCCTCGACTGTGTTGCGGGGGGGATTGATCGGTTCCACGGGTTGTTTCCTTCCAAATGCTCTTTGAACGCCAGTTTCGCAAATAATGCGCGAGATGCAAGGGGGATTCTGGAAAACCAATGTCATCACTGGTTGCTCGAGCAAAGCGCCCTAGATGAAAAAGGCATTGATCCAGTCCATGATGCCTGCCGAAACATGATGCGAAGGCGCCGAGGGTCGTGCCGTGATCGACCCCGCCAAAGGCATGGGCTGGGCAGCAGCTGCATAAAGGCGTTGCAGGACCTCCAGAAAAGCGCCAGGCAGATAGGGCTGGCTCTCCTCGACCAAGGGGGCGGGAATGCCATACAGGGCCTCTGCAAGACCTCCGGCAATGCAGGCGATGGTGTCGGTATCCCCGCCGATGTAGATCGCGTTGCGAATGGCCTCCTCGAAGCTGGAGGCTTTCAGCGCGCAGACCAGCGCCACCGGCACCGTGTCCTGGCAACTCTCGGAGTAGTGATCGCGGTCGTGGAGGTCTTGAACGGACGCGGAAAGGTCGAATCCATAACGCTCACGGATCTCGGCCGCGATCGCCCGCTTCTCCAACCCACTCAGAGCGAGCCGGATGCTGGCCGCGACTGCGCCGGCCCCGCGCCGGGCTTCCGGATGGTCGTGGGAGACGTCGGTGACTAAGGCCGTGAGGCGAGTCAACGCGCGGGAGTCAGCAGCCAGGAGACCCACGGGAGCGATACGCATGGCCGCGCCATTGCCATAACTGTGGCGATCAGCGGCCTCGGGCATGTAGATCCATTGCCTGAATCGGCCGCCGTAGCCCCGGTCGGGGTATCGCTTGCACCAGGACCGCAGCGTTTCTTCCACCGGTTGGTTATTGACCAGGGCGTCCGCCACCGCGATGGTGCAGATGGTGTCGTCCGTGTAGGTCGTCTGGTGGCGGACGAAGAGGGGGCCGTCTTTCGGGTTTTGGGAGCAGCCTTCGAAACGGGAGCCTGCGAGATCGCCAATGATGCAGCCGAGCATGATCAGGGATAGGGAGTGAAGAAAAGTCGGGACCACAGCTTGCCGCCGACGACAGGCACGTCATCCAGGGTGGGCGTAGCGATGATCTGAGGAAGGGAAGAAAGGGGCGCTCGCCCCTTGTCGGCGTCGGATAGCTCCGGGTGGGGCTTCAAGAAGTGCTCACCCTGCAGCGCCGCGCAATGGGGGCAGTGCAAGCCCCAGTAGGCCGCTCCGTACCGATCCGAGTGGGCGAATGCCAGGGATGCTGGGGGAGCGGCAAGCCGATCGGTGATTTCCGGAATCTGGAGCATCCGGCGCCAGGTGGCGACCAACACCCTATCCAGGTACTCGATGCCATAGGGCATGAGCGCCAAAGGTTTGCCGACACCGGCATAGGCCACTTCGGCATCGATGACGCCCACCGTTTCCGGCCCCTCGCGCCCGAGGCCGGCACCAATGCCATAGGTCTCGACACAACGGACGTTCTTGCTGACCAGGCTGTGAGCAACGAACTGCCTCTGGCATTTCCAGCAAGATGCCGGGGCCCAGAAGGCGATATCGCACGAATTTAGGTGGTGAGGTTGTACCGTGGCGAACAGCAGCAGCTCGAAAGTCTTGCGTTGCTCGGCCGCCAGGTGGCGCAGCCCGTCGAAGGTGATCACGGTCCTTGGCGGACGGGAACAATAGGCCGTGAATCCGAGATCGGGAAGATGGCCGGGTTCGCGCGGCTTACCTTGGAATTCGTCGAACCAACCATCTGTCTCGACGGTGAGGTAGTGGATAGAGGAGGACATGAGTAGGTGGGCGTGGCGCTCCACGGGGAGCTGAATCAGCCGAAGGGAAGCTGCTGGCCTGGTAACGTGATCAGAACTTGAATCCCGCAGCCACAAGCATCCCGGACGGGCGGGGAAGACGCTTCCCGCGGACACTTTCCAGTGCTTCCAGTACGAGCGAGTTGAAGCCGTCGATGCGACGTTCCTTGGCCATCTCGCCACCGTAGGAAAGGGCGAACCAGGCAATGGCACCGGAGCGGGAGCGCCCCATTTCACAATGGACGATGACACCCTGGAGGTCGGCATCACGATCCACCGCGTCCAGGAAGGACACGACCCGTTCAGCATCCCCGTGGGCGAATACGCGGCCGGTGGATCCGGCCGCCAGGCTGTCGGCATCAAGGTCGTCGAACTTCATGCGCAGCACTGGCCCGAACCCGGGCGATATGCGCGTGTCCGATGAGCCGGTATCGGTGATGGAGATGACAGCCAGGGTCTTGTCACCCTGCATGGCTTCCATTCGGGTAGAGGAAACGAAATCGACGATATTGATCACGGAACGCCCCTTTACGACGCGCGGCCCAGGCCGATGAGATTTGCAAAGCGACCCAGCAGGGATGGGTTTCGGGCCGGGTATCGGGCCAGCACCTCGTCAAAGACAGTGGGCTCCTCGAGGAGCCGGTACAAGGCCTCGTTGTGACGGTTGTAGTCGCAGGGAAACGGCAAGCCGTAGCGGGCGGAGGCATACTTGGCCACGGCCCCCGACCGACTGACGCCGGCGCCGCAATGTATGATCAGGGACTCGATACCCGGGGGAAGCTGGTCAAGGAACGCCCTGATCGCTAAGGCATGCGCCTTGGTTGGGAATCCCCTGGAGGAGAGCGGCCACATGCGTCCGTAGGACTCGATGGTCCGCTCGTCATAGGACGCATCGGCAACGCCAACCCGAAGCAACTGCTCCCAGCCCTCGACGAGCGGGGCAGTCTCTCCGGGATTGGTGATCGAGATGATGGCGGTTGCCGGCAGCGGCTTCAGGCCAATGGCCGTGGCTTCGCTGATGAAGTTGATGGAGCGGACGGTCATTGCTGCGGGGCGGGGGCGGCCGGCATGACAACTTGGCGATGAAGTACGACCTCACCTTCCGCCGCGACGCGAAGCTGGCGCCGGAGATGTCGGGTAGTGGCCAGCGCAAAGACGTTGGTAAAGCCGGGGACCCGACCACGAGCAACACCCTGGGCAAGCAGCGCGATAAACCAGACCTCGATCAGCAGCTCCATGTACCGGTTTACAAAGCCCCGAATCGCGTCCGGCCCCTGTTGCAGGGTCGACAGAATCTCGCCGTAGCTCTCGGGAGCGAAGTAAGCGAGTGCGATCAGCCCCCAGAAGGCGAGCATTGGGATACCGAGGACGAAGGTATCCATGGCCTTGATCGCTACCCACCCGAGATTCAGCACCTGGGCGAAATACAGCCGGGGGTCGCGCAACACCTGGCGCTTGATCCTGGAATAGTCGGTGTCGCTCAACTCGCCGACGAAGACTTCATTGACGTAGGCGTCGAAGGTGGCCGAAGAAGGCGCCTGCAGTTCCTGGTCCATCTTCTTCCAGGCAAGGTATGGCCATGCAAGGCTGGCAATGACAGATGCCTTCACATCGTCCAGGCATGTCAGGGCGCCCGGGGGGCCATACTTGGCCTTGCCGAAGTACAGATAGGACAGCAGGATCAGCGTCAGGAAAGGAGAGAAGCCGCCAGTCACGACAAAGGCGATCGTTCCCGCCATCACGCCACCGGTGACGAGATCCAGAAGACGCAGCCAGAGGGCATTTCGCGGTGTGGTTTCCATGTGTTCTCCTATTGGGACAGGACAGCTTCTCGGTGCTCGACAGCCCGCTTCAGCAGGCGGTCCACCCAGGACATTCGAGATTCACGTTGCCGCTGAAAGACCTCACGGGCATTCCGGAAACGTTCGCTCCACTCGCCGCGGTCGAAGGCTTTCCACTCCACAAATCCGGATAGGAAGGCAATCAGGTGCTCCCCCTTCTCAAGCCCCCGTTCGTCGTGGGACTCGGAGCATTGCACGTAGCAATCCCGCAGGTACCGGTCAGCTGCGTCGAACAGAAGGGAAATCGATTCGTTGGGAAACAGGGTGTCGACAAAAAATGCATTGCGCGGCATGTCCTGCAAAATCTCCTCACGCGCCTCTGCCGGGATCGGGGTACCCAACTCGGACTCGAGGGCGTCGAGCAACCATGCCGCTCCCTTGGCAAGCGCCTCATCGCTGGTGTTTCGGCCTCGCACAAATCCGTATCCAGCAGGGCGTAACAGACGAAGCAGGGTCGTGACGAAGGAGGCGAAGCGGCCCTTGAACCACTGGTCGAGGTAGCGAAATGACCCGGAGGTGATGATCGACCGGACCATCTGGTCGGCGACCTCTTCGGTATTGCCGGTAAGCTTGGCCACGACGAACTGCTCGAAGCTCGGCGCCGGGGCGGTGGGGACTGCGTTGTTCATCAGACCGCAGAAGCGATCATAGTCGCGCCGAATGGCGTCCTCCTGCTCGGGCTGTAACGTGATGATCAGTTCCGGCATGGTCAGTGCCCCTTGTCGAATTGGATCTTGGTATTGCAGTTGGCCAGCAGCGCCTCGGCCTGGGCCGGTGAGGTGCCGATCAGGGCGCTCAGGTGGCGATACTCGGCGGGTAGGAGACTCGCGTCCGTGATGAGGCCGCGGCCCATTAACGCGACGAGGTGCGCCGATACGGCGGGGCCTACGCCCTCGCCGGGTGCTGCAGCCTTGGCGGTATCGATGGACGCCTGGTCGAACGGGTTGATCAGCAGGTCCTCACCGGACCGGGTGCGGAAGGTCAGTACGACCTCCTCGAGCAAGATGTTGCTGATCGTCTGGAAGGCTGTATTGATGCCGTCCCGCAGGGCGTACGCCACGCTCTTGGCCAGCTGCGCTCCGGCGACAGCCTGCTCCAGCACCTGCTGGTTGTGCAGTATGGACATGCCTGCACCCGGCTGCGTGAGGACGACCCGGTTCCATTCCTCGCTGGCGAGTTCGAATTTCGTGGCTACGCCAGAACGAGTGCAAAGCGTAGGCTGATCGGGGGTGTTGGATTCAGGCATGGGCGACATCCGAAATGGACTTGATTGAAGACCCTTCGTACCAATCTCGGCACCATCCGATGCTGGTGATGCTCAGTTGGCCCAGGATGTGGATCACGAAGGCGTTGTAGAACTGCTCGACGGTATAGAGGGTGTCGAGGCTGCGCGGCCCGGCGAGGTCGATGGAGTGGTATCCCTTGATCGGGGCCAGCAGCAGTTCCTCCGAGGCCTTGCCGCCGCGTCCGACCTCGAACCGCGGCTCGCACAGGACTTCCGAATAGGCGGCGACCAGGTGATGGATCACGTCCGCAAGGGACATTTCGGGGTGGTAAAGGTCGCCCAGGGCTTGGGCGACATCGCGCCAGGTCGATCCGGAACGCTTGCTCTTGGCGAAGCGCAGCAGGGTCAGCAGGCGGTCATTCAGGACGGATTCGCTCATTGCTTCATCATCCGGGAAAGAACGATATGGTCGTTGTCCGCCTTGACCAGGATGGCGGGGGCAACTTGGCCTGCCAGGCGGTCGCGGAGCTTCCCGCACCGGCCGCTTTCAGGGGCGGCGAGGAAGAGGACGGAGTGCTCGATCTTGGCGCCCTTGATGAACTCCTGTGCGGCGGGGCGGACCTTGCACTCGCCGTCCAACAGTTCGTTTTCCGGTACGTCAATGGCAAAGGGGCCTGTCTGTGCCTTGGGGGCGGTGGGGGCGGGCGCAGCCTGCTCAGGAACAGGGGTTCCAGAGGCCGAAGCAGGAACAGCCGTGGCGGTTGCCGGAGGCGTTGAAGGCTTGGGTGAGGATGGCGCGGCATGGCTGGCGCTTGGGGCCATCATGTAGCCGAGAACGAACGGGGTCCAGAACGAGCCGGACGAAGATTCATGCCGCACCGGCGCCGAAGATCCTGACACGGAGGCCACCGCAGCCTGGGGGCGGGTTGCGCCAGTTCCAGCCGCCGGCGCGGAGGGCGATGGGCGCGGGGTAGAACTGGGTTTGGCCGCTGCCCCCGAATAGGAGGGCCTGGCCGGGCTGTAGCTGATCGACCGGCTGATGCTGACGGAGCGGCCTCCGCCTACAGAGCCAGCGAAAGACGGACTGGGAAGCACCAGGAGGGCTACTACCACCGCGAGAAGGGGACGAACGATATGGGAGCCCATGTTATTCGCATCCCACGCTGCCACAATCGCTGCCCGAGATGCAGGGACTCGTATCGGCAACCGGCGAGTCGATCGGCGGGCAATATGCGGGGGAACTGTCGTGGGCAATCCGGGAGGGGCGGTCATCGTCCAGGATCGCCGAGGCAACCATGCCGGCAGCGGCACCGACCAGAACGCCTTCCATCATGGATGGGCCACTGCCGGCGGAAGACGGAACTGGCTCAGGAGCTGGGCGCTGGCCTGGGCGTTGCCAAGCAGGAGTCCAACCGGGGTTCTGGTATTCGAGCGCCTTGTTGCGCGCGTCCTCCAGTCTCTCGCGCTGCTTCAGGCCAAAAAATGAAGCTGCTCCGGCGGCAAAAGAGGTGTCCTTCCCATCCTTGGCTGCAATACCCAGCATCGCTTCGAGGCGCTGCGCACGGCGAATCAGCATCATGCCGAAGCCGAAGAGCCCGCCGCCAATGAGCCCGGCGAGTATTGCGATAGCGCCGCTGCTGCCATAGATTTTCTGGCGTGATTGCATGCTACTGCGAACATCGTCAGCGAACGCGACCGTCCCCTTGATCTTCGGGGCGCCGAATGCCTCCGTTTCGAGAACGTTCATGCGCTCCCAATTGGGGGACCATTTATCGAGTTTGCTGCCGGCCAAGGAGCCCAACTCAGCCTTGAGCCCGTCGGCATCTTTTGACAGATAGGCGATCTGAGCCTTCACGTATGCCGACTGCTCCGGGGGCATCAGTTCGCTGGCAGCACCTGCGAGTTCCTTGTAACGCTTCTCCTCGACCAACTGGTGAAGGAAGCTATTTCCATTGGCCTGCTGTGCGCTGGACGTTCCACCTGAAGGCGCCATAACGTCGAGTACCGATGGCAGGAACAGGATGGGGAAGGCCATCATTAGCCCGGTAAATGCTGTCGTGATTCTTCCGGTCGCAACGCCAACGATGCCGCTAATTAGGATTGCGCCAACTGCCAGGGCCTTCGGCAAAGCGCCAGTGAGAACCCCCCGCAGGGAATCGAACGCAGAGTTGAAGGGGCTGGTAATGCCCCCTGGACCGGCGGTGATGCTCGCTACCGACTCGCTCAGGGCCGGAAGGTCGATCGTGGTGAAAGCCGACATGGGCTGGACGTTCAAGTACAGGAGGTAAGCGCCGACAGCCAATACAGCAGCCGCCCCGGCGTAGCCCAACACCCGGAGGCCTCGATCCCGAAAGCGGATGCCGCGAGTCTTCAATTCTTCGATGGCGCCGGTGGTGTCTTCCGGCAAGGTGATGGCGGACGAATATTCGTCACTCATGGAATCTTCTCCTATGAAGCGAATCGCATAGCGATATCGCGCGACGGATCATTGCATGTGGCGACCTCTATGCCGATAGCAGAACTCCGCCGTTTTGGGGGGTTTAGGCGTAGGAATGGACTCTGACGGCCATTTCTGGCCATCAGTCCGTTGACATAGAGGACGTCGGGAGGGAGTTAGGCGGCCGTTTTGTCGGGCAGCCGGCGAGCCAGGCGGTCTTCGAGTTCGGAGCGCATGGTCAACAGCTTGGCCTCGGCTTCGTGGCGGCTACGGACGCCTTCCTGCTGAATGCGGATGACGTCTTCCACCGTAGCGATCAGCGTGGTCTGGACCTTCTCCAGGGTGCTCACGTCGATGACCAGTCGCTGATTGGCCTTGGCGGTTTCCACCGAGTTCTTGTGCAGCAGCTCGGCGTTGCGGCGCAGGAACTCATTGGTCGCGTTGTCGATGGAGTCGGCGAGCTGGACGGCGTTCTGCTGCTCGTTGAGCGACAGGGCCAGCATGAACTGGCGCTTCCAGGCCGGCACGGTCAGTTCCCGGATGGTGTGGAACTTGTCCACCAGCATGTGGTTGTTGGCCTGGATCATGCGAATCATCGGCAGGGACTGGAGGGCTGAATGCTGGAGCGCCTGCAGATCGCCAACACGCTTGTCGAGGTTCGAAATCAGGTTCTCGAGGTCGTTGAGTTCCTGCACCTCGGCCGGCGACAGGTCGCGGCTGCGCATGGCTTCCGCTTCATCGCGCAGGGTGTTGAGCTTCATGCGGCCGGCGGCGATGTGGAGGCCCAGGAGGCGATATTCCTCCTTCACCGCATCGAACATCTCGTCGAGGCTCTGTACCCGGGCGGAGAGGCCGGTTTGGGTCTTGGAGACTTCGGTGAGGAGGCTGTCCACCTGTTCCTTGGTGGTGTTGAACTGCTGGACGAACTTGTCCTTGGTGAGCTTCATGCGATCGATGAAGCGACCGATGACGGGAATCCTGGAACGGGTGTCCGACAGGGCGTTGAGGTTGAGCGACTTGGCGGCGAGGACAACCTGGTTCAGTTTGGTGCCCGTCTCGTCGAGATCGGAACTGCGGACCTGTTCGAGCAGCGTGTCCGCATAGCGCGAGGTGTGCTCTGCGACGTCACGGCCGAACTCGGCCACGCTGATCGGGTTGCGGGAATCGATCTTGGCAGCCAGGCCGGCGATGGCCGGCAAATCGCCTTGGCTCAAGCCGACGGCCTTGAGGGTTTCGGCGTCGAGGGTAGCGGGCAGCGCGGCGTTGGCAGCATCCACCAACTCGCCCAGCTTCGCATCGCCGACTTCTTGGGGGGTAACGGTGTTCATCGGGCAGATCCTTTCAATGCAGTGAGACTGGTCATGAGCGATTCGTGCGCCTTGGCGGCCACGGCAATCGCTTCGGGACTGTTCTTGATGGAAGACACCAGCGCCATGGTGTGCTGGCGCCAAACGGGCACCAGGACGCTGCTGATCTCGTGGAAACGCTCAACCATATCGATGGCCTGTGCCCGGGTCAGCTTCATCTGGGTCAGGCTCATCTCGTTGGAGCTGAAGAGGGCCGCCATGCTGGCGAGCCGGCGGGCGAAACGCTCCCGCGGGTTGTCGAAGGCGATTTCTCCCTCGGGCGGCATCCCGGCTTGCGGGTTGCGTTCGAGATAGAGCTTGCCGGCGATCATCTTCAGTTCGAGCTGGCGGGACTCCTTGGCATGGGCTGCCATCATCGCCTCCAGCTTGTCCACCAGGGACACGACATGCTCGGACAGACGTTCGGCCTCTTCGATGAGGGTGTCGACCGCCTTCCGAGACACCTGGTACCGGACCTTGCCCTCCAGGGCCGCTCCGGTCACCCGTGCGATCCAGCCCGGCTTGTCCGCCACGATGCGCGGATCGGCCTCGCCAAGCTTGGCGACGATTTCCGCGATCTTGCCGGCCAGAAGGCTGGTCGGCGCCTGCTCCATCGCGGCCGACAGGGCTTCGATCCCGGCGCTCGCCGACGAGACGTTGCAGAAGTTGGTGATAGCTGCGGTAGAGGCCAGATTGATCTCTTCCTGCATCGCCTCGATAGCTGCGCGGTCCTCGTCGGAAAAATTGCTCAGGTCGATCTTGTCGATCACTTGCTCGGTCATGGTCTGTCTCGTGTGTCCTGATGGGCAAAGTTTAGGCTTATGCCATCAGCGTTTCTCGATTAACTTGATCTGCCACGGTTCAAAAGGCTGCTTCATGCGGCGCGGCGAGAGATTTTCCTGCAAATGAAGCCGGAATGCATAGCGGACGACAGGTGCGGATGCTCAAAACGCCGTTCGAGCCGCCCGCTATGCCGGTACCTGGGCGCTGCTACAGCGAAATAAACTTCACAACATCGGGAATCAACACCTTCGTCGCGGTATAGACCACGGCCGGGTGCATCAAGCCGGCACCCAGGGGCGACATCGCCACAAGGCCGGTGCCAACGATGACCGCGGTCGCGCGGGTTTGGGCTGGGGCCGAACCGATAATCGATGCCACTTTCTGCATCGGCTGGTCGAGGTCGACATTGCGCAGGACCTGCTCGCCCACAGACGCGACGCTCAGTGCGTCCACAACGGAACCGATGCTCGAAGCTGCGACCTGGGCCGGCGCATCGGCGGGGGAAGGTGCCTTGACCAGGTGAGCAGGCTCCGACTGGAAATAGGCGAAAGAGCCCAGAGCAGCCGCAAAGCCGACTGCTGTCAGCAGGAGGAGGCCGCGCCCGAGGGAAGTTGCTTTGCCTTGGGGCTGTCCGGCAGAACAAGAGGTATCACGCATATAGGTTGCCTTTCTGAAGTGGTGGCGGGGTGGTCTCGCGAAGCAAACGGATCATTGCATGCGAGCATTTCGGCGCCGATAGCAGAACACCGACGCAATTGGGGGTTTACGCGAAGTAATGGATGGGTTCAGGCCGCCAATCGAAACAAGTCCAGGGTTTGGCCGACCTGTTTCTTGCCGCGGTGAGCCCGCACGCGGGCAACGACAAAGGGGTTATCCGACAGGAATTCCGCGAGGCGGTATGGCGTGATGAGGTGCCGAAGGACGAGCTGGCCTTTGCGGTTCCGCGGCAAGGCCACCATCTCCAGCTGGCCGCTCTTGGCCATCTGCCTCCAGGGAACGTCAGGAGCCCACTCCGCATAGAGTTGCTGCAGGTTGATGCGCTTCTGGTGTAGGGCATCACGCTTGGCGCGGCGTGTCTGCGCAATCACGGCCCGGCGTTCTGCTTCCACTTCCTCTTGGCTGGGGACTTCCGGAACCGAAGCCTCGACGCTCATGGCCAGCGCCTCGTCATGCTTGTACTGATAACCGGCGAGGCCCAGACGCTCGCGCCACGCCGTCCGGCGCAGAATTTCGTCAACCCGCGCTTCTTGTCCCTTGGCGACAGCCAGGAAACCGTAGCTGACGTAGGTCCGATACTCGATGCCGGCAACATGGTGGCCCTCGAAGGCGATGGGTCGGCGGGCGCGGCGCCCGTGCCACTCTTCGACGTACCGTTCCATCTCGAACATCATGAACAGGGCGGCGCCCTCCGGATCAATCGAGAATTCCGGCCCGGTATTCACGTCCATGATGGTCCGCGACTCTCCCTTCGTAACGATCTGGCGGTGGCCGATGCAGCCCTCTCCACCGAAGGCGTCGATCATCACGTCGCGGAGACCGGTGTATTGCCAGGCAACCCCATCGTTCCAGCCCTTTCCGACCTTGATGTAGCGGGCAGGGGGAATGGGTACCTTGGGAAATTCAGGGAGATCAGGCACCGGATAGCGGGCGCCTTTCTCGATATCGGAGTAGATCTTCAAGCCCGAAAACGGCAAGGCGAACCCTTGTAATGACCAGGCGGCTGAAATCGCCAACAGGGCTTCCAGGGAGATGATCTGGAACCGCGGAGCGATCCCCAACCGCGCGGCGGCTTCCCGCTCCTCGATGTCGATCGTCAGGGCGTACTTCAGCAGCTCCTGCAGCATGGCCGGGGAGTAGCCGTCCACGGCGAACCGGATATAGCCATTCTCGTCGATGGTGCGGCCGACATAGGTCCGGCGCGACAGGTCGTAAAACGTGTTCTTCAGGAAGGTGCGGAAGCGCGCCAGCGGCTTCATGTAGGCGTGCTGGGGCTCCTGGACCATCTGATCCATGGAAAGGTCATCCTGCACCTGGAGACAGTTCCAGCATCCAAAACGTGCGGTGCATGGCTTGGAGGCCTTGGCGTCCTCGTCGTCATCTGAGGCCAGCACACATTCGCCGATTGCCTCGCGGTAGGTGTCGATGACGTCGCGCATGGAGCTGTAGGTGGTCTCCAGCCCGTTGGCACACAAGCCCAGGTAGCCGAACACGTCGTCCCAGCTCCAGCCCAGAATGGGAGCCAGCGCGACATTGCCATCCACGTTGGTCTGGACGATGGCCACATCGGATTCCTTCCGGCGTGTGACGTTGGCGGAACGCTGGGCGCTTTCCGACTTGCGGACGCCGGTCACCGAAACCACGAATTTGCCGGCGGGGATGTTGTTCTTCCCCAGCACAGCCTTGCGGACCCGGGCGAGTGGCAGGCTTTTCCAGTCGGTGGTGCAGTCGCGCTTGCCGGAGGCGATGCTGGGCAGGGCCCGGCCGCCGATGACGGCGACGGCAAACTGGGAGGCGAGGTTCGGGTAGGCAACATGGGTGGTGCCCGGGAGGTCGTACCGTTCGATCCAGGCCTGCACCTTGGCCATCTCGCGTTGGGCCAGGGCGTGCACTGAAGGGTTCTCGCAGCGCGTGTCGGCGGTGAGGACCACGAACGGCTTGACGCTTTTGCCTTCTTCGACAAGTTCTGCTGCTACGGACAGGGCAAGCCCCAGCGTGCAACTCGAGTCCTTGCCGAACGAAGTGGAGAAGGCTGTTTTGAAGCGCGTCATGGCCCACTTCAGGACGGCCTTCGCCTTGACGATCTTCTCCTCCAGCTCACGGTCGGGCAGCGCCAGGATTTCTGCGGGAGCCTCCTCGAGCACTACAGGCGAAAAGCCGGTAGCAGTATGGGGCTCCCCAAGGCGCTGTTCAAATTCCGGAAAGAGGACGGGCTGGGCTTGCATGGCTGATCTCCGTTGATGGAGACCAGTATGTCAACCCGGCCCTAGTCATTTTGGATTTTGTGACTCCTATTTGGGGTAGCTGATATCGAATCAGCAAACAAGGCGCATCACCATAGTTAGGCTGCAAAATCACCATACTTACAGTGGAATTGTGGTCACGCTCGCAGTTACGGGGTTCTGGCGAGCGTGGTCCAGTCATCAACCTGCGTAACTCTGACGAATATGCCTCTTGAACAGGCTGGCGAAACCGACACATGTCCTTGATTGCATAGCATGTCTTGTTCAGCCTAACTTTGACGATGCTCCTAGGTGCAGGAGGGAATAAATCAGAAATCCACTATGCGGATTGCTAGGCTGGACTCTCATGAAGGAGAAACCCATGCCAACCACCAAAAGACCCCTTATCCCGCTTGCTTACAGTGTCCAACCGCTGATCGACGCGATTGCCGAATATGATCGGACGGCCCCCGAACGAAATGCCAATTGGGAGAATGCCTCCTGCAACCTCGACGTCTTCGCCGCCGAGGATGCAGACCGGGCGGCCTTGACCAAGGTGCAGGATGCCTTCTACGAGGTCACCAAAGACAGGAACAGCCAGGAAGATTGCCGCCGGATCGATATCGACGCCATGCGCAGGCTGGCGGATTGGGCGGTAAAGAATCAGGAACCGGAAACGCCGCCGGCCGGGGCGTAATCGAGCATCCGTTCCAATTTGTCGTGCGCGTCCGTCTGGGACACCGTATTCGGCAGCATTGCATTGGGGTCGGCAGCGGCCGTCCGCAGGCAATCCACTACCTCGCTTCGCGTCTCCCCGTGGCGGTGCAGTTTGCACGTCATGGCGAGACCGGCGAGGAAGGCCCGGTCAGTCTCGCTCAGCCGGTCGAGGAAGGGCCACACTTTCTCCAGGCGCTCGATGTCGGCCCGGGCAGCCTGGCGCCCAGCGATGTTGGCGCCGATCAACGAGAACACGAAAAGAACCGCGACGACCAGCAGGATCTTCGGTCGCTTCAGCAAGACCTTGATGTCCGCGCGGGGCGGTTGTCGGGTCATGCGGCTCCCTTGCCGAAGAAGACGGCAGTCTTGATGCCGCGCGCCTCCAGAGCTTCCGCCAGTTCCATGGGGTCGGTGGTGACCTCATCCGCATAAGCGGCGTCACCGAAGTTGTCGGAGCTATACAGGTAGTTCCACCTGGCGGAGGCCTCCTCCGGGAAGGCCAGGGCCTGGAGAATCATGTTCGCTCCGCCGTCGAGCCAGCCGCACTCCACTTTGGCCTGGTCCGGCCAGTCATGTTGGAAGGCCTCCCGGAACACGGAGCGCCCCAGGTTTGCCAGGTCCTCCGCCACGCCCGCCTGACGGGCGGCTTTTTGCCATCTGTCCCATGGGTAGTCACCCATGGTTCCGCTAAAGACGGGGGCGGTTAGCACGGTGTCACGCAAGCGAACGAGGTCCACTTCGTTGAGGACCGGAACGATGGGCATCATGGGAGTCTCCAGGTCTGAAATGCGGCGATAACCGGCGAGGGTATCACGCGGTATAGAGGATGACATCAGGCTGTCAGGCCCAAGCCGGTCGAATCCGGCCGAAGGCAGACATGTCGACGACATTCATCCACTCGCGGCGAACTACCTTCCCGGATTGGCACTCGAGCCAGGGTTGGACAACGTACGGGAGGTGGCCGGCCACGCGCTCAAAGGCAAACTGGAGCATCAGGGCCCACTTCATCCCATCCTTGGGCATGATGAACACACAGGACGGCCCCATGCGGACGCCCGCATTCCGCAGATGCTGCTCGAAGTGCTGCCAGGCCGAGTAGTCGGAAGCAGAAACCTCATCCTCAACCGGGAAGACGTAGGGGATACGTCTGAATTCGAGGCCGGCAGCGACCGACTCTCCCCAGTTCCTGAGTTCATCGATCACCTGGGCCGCTTCTGTCTCGGTCAGGGGCTCGTCGATGTAATAGGCGTGCATGGGATGTTGCTCCTGGATGGGTAATGGGGGCGTCAGGGCGGCCAACAGGGAGGTGACCTCGGCAGAGGGTGACGCCAGATCGGATTGCGCCACGCCGGGGGCGGTCGAGGCGTCCTCGTCTTTTGGCTGCTTACGGCTCTCCCAACTCGCCCACCACCCGGGCAAGAGCGAATAGACAGCCTGGGTCACGGCGACGCCAAACACCGCGGCGGCCGACACTTTCCCGAGCCATACCCAGAAGTCGATGAGAGCGGGCAGATCCATGTGCGGCACGAGCAGGATGCCGGCGAAGTAAGGAATGGTCAGCGCCACAAAGTCCGTAATGGACCAGAACAGCCGCTGCAGGGGGTCGGAATGGAGGAGGGCGGTCCAGGCCATCAGGATCACACAGAACCGCTGCAGGGAGGGCGTGAACCACCATGGGTTGGGGATGAGATCGCGTTCGTGGCCAAGTCCCCAGGCCATCCCGAACAGGGCCGAGCAGAACACCAGGAGGGCGACGTCGTGGCGGGCGAGGAAGGAGCTGAAGTTCTTCACGCGGGATATACCTTCACCTGGGCATGGTTGCGCTCCATCAGGCCGGCTACGCTGCGCTTGGCCGCGTCGAACTCCTCGGCGCCGGTGGGGGCCAGAACAAACACTGGTGTCGGGTTGTCGCCATCGAGAATGGCGAAGTCGGCGAGGACCTGGGCGGGGTCGCAATCGAACCGGAGCGGACGCATGATCGGGTGTCCCTCGGCGATGAGTTCCGCGGCCACCTCGGCTTCCCGGTGCGAGCGGCAGGGGAAGTAGTTGGCGTCCGTGGCCAGCACCGCCATGTTGCTCACCGTGTAGTTGCCTTCCCGGCGGGCAGGCTTGGCGACCACGAGGCACAAGGCATACTCGGGGTTGGTATTGAAGTAGGGGGCGGCCCAACGCGCTTCCATCTGCTCGGCGGCTTCCTTCGAGGCCCACAGGCGCAGCCCGGGGAGGTGCTTGAGGACCACTTGCCAGCTGTAGGTGGTCAGCCGCATCTCCTTCAAGGGAGCCAGGATCAAAGCCCCGCCCTGGACAGCTCGGATTTTGGCTTCGCAGGCGGCCAACTCGGCGGCGCTGCGCTCGCGGACGTAGCGATCCGGAAGGAACAGGATAGCGGATAGCGGCACAGCGCCGACCGTAATGGACTGCGAGGCGGCGATCAGTGTTTCCCGGACGCTCGCCCAGGTGCGCGGCTCCTCGCCGGTCTGCACCCGATTGAGATCGGCCTGCTCGATGAGGACTTCGAGAACCCCGTCGATACTCACCTCGGTAATGGGTGCGGCCTGGCGCTCGCGCCGATCCAGATTGGCAGCCAGCTGGAGGGTGCCGTCGGAGCCTTCGACGATCGCGCCTGGTGCGTAGGAGAGGGCGCCGGACAGGAGGGTGTTGTCCTCGACGGACGCGCAATTATCCGCATGGAGGAAGCCGCTGCCCGGCATCCTGGAGAGGTAATAGACCTGGCCGCGGCGCCCGACGTACATCTCCACGCCACCGGGCTGGCACATGCAGCGCGGCCGGCGCTCCGTGCCGTGGCTTTCCTTCAGCAACAATTGCCCAGCGCGCGTCGAAACCAACCACTCTGCGGTGTGGATTCCCGTACCAATCGCGATGCGCTGGGGCTTCGGGTTCATCCGGGCGGCCTTCGGTCGGGAAGCAGGGACACGACGTTGGCGGGGAGGCCGGCCAACGAGCGGAAGCGATCCGTCGCTTCCTCGTATCGGGTCCACTGAAGAAGGTCCTGAAGCCCGTGACGGTTGAGCGGCCCCGACAACAGCCCATGCCCGTCCGCCAGGTAGTTCGGGGACATGGCGATGAGACGCCGGGGCTGCATCTTGCAAACCGAATAGGCGCCGTCTTTCCTCAAGAGAACGGCGTGTTCGTCTGGTCCTATTTGGTGGTGCATCACGAAGTCGTACTCAGGTAGCGAGTTAATCACTCTTTTCATTACACTTGGGCGCTATGGGCTTCATCCGTGGACGCTCCCGGCGGTTCCACAGATTGCGTGCATCGTCCGCCGTAGCGGCATGCGTCGTCGTCAAACGGCATTGGCCACAGGCAATCCGGTGGCCGGCTTCTTCAGAAATCAGTTCGGCTTCGCCGCCACAGCACGGGCAGGCGCGAAGGGAGGCATCGCCCGGGCGGGCGGGTGCGTCGGCGGTGAGGCGATCGAAGTCTTCCAGCGTCAGCTGCAGGGCTTCGCAAGCGTACTGCCGGAAGAAGACCTTGAGCCCGGGGGCGGAGAACCGCCGCAAGAGGGAGCCGGCGACGCCAAGCGATTTCGCCCGGGCCTCGGGGATTTTCGCGCCGCGCGTTATCTCGCCGATCAGGTAGGCGGTAAGCGTCGGCGCCTTGTCCAGGACTTCCTGGAAGGCTTCGACGCCGTACTTGCGGACGTAGCTGTCCGGATCTTCTTCGGCGGGCAGCCGACACAAGCGGATCTCATGGCGGTCGCTGGCCAGCGGCACCAGCATCTCGGCCGCGCGCCAGGTCGCCTTCATACCGGCGGTGTCCCCGTCGAAGCAGAAGAACACGCGGTCCGCGACGGACAGCACCAGTTCGGCTTGGGTCTCGGTGAGGGCGGTACCACAGGTCGAGACAATATGCTCGATGCCCGCCTGGGCCGGAGTGATGACGTCGAAGAACCCTTCGCACACGATGATCGAGCGGGTCATGCGAATGGCTTGCTTGGCCTGCTGCATGCCGAAGAGGACGCTCCCCTTCGTGTAGAGAGCCGTTTCGGCGGTGTTGAGGTACTTCGGGCCATCCTCTCCGACGCGCCGGCCGCCGAAGGCGATCACGTCGCCGCTGTCACTGCGGATCGGGAAGAGGACCCGGTTGCGGAAGAAGTCGTAGCAGCCCTTCTTCTCCCGCTTAGGGGTGGCCAGGCCGGCTGCAATCAGCTGTTCCCACCGGAAGGTCCGGTCGTTGGTCAGCGTGCCCCAGGCCTCCGGCGCGAAGCCGATGCCGAAGCGAATGATCGTGTCGTCATCTATCCCGCGTTCATTCAGCACGCTCATCCCCGGTCCACCAAGCGGACCGAGGAGGAGTTGCTGATACTTCGCGCATGCCCGCCGCAGAACGTCGCGGACACCGGATAGCTGATCGGGAGGCGCATCCTGAGTGGGTCTGCTGGATGGGACTTCGACGCCGGTGCGGGAGGCGAGTGCGCGCACCGCTTCGGGGAAGGAGAGTCCCTGACGTTCCATCAGAAACTCAATCGCATTGCCGTGCGCTCCACACCCGTAGCAGTGGTAGTGATCCGGGTACACGCGGAAGCTGGGAGTGTCCTCCGCATGAAAGGGGCATA